>Ga0256404_1003925_pt1 | contig 29119 bp, 16 predicted proteins | sample RumenRJG_01DNA_FD_185990 | JGI IMG/M metagenome (GOLD analysis project Ga0256404, IMG submission 185990) | Bovine rumen microbial communities from Lethbridge, Alberta, Canada - RJG_01 | ecosystem: Host-associated > Mammals > Digestive system > Stomach > Rumen | place: Canada: Alberta | collected...
CTTTGTCTGTACTTTTTTGGAAAATTCGTTTTCTGGCTCCATTTTCTCCTTTGTGGACCTGAACGAGGCGTTGATTTTTTGGGACCCGTGTGGGTCAAAATATTTATTCAGTGAACACTAATTATTCGTATATTTGCACCGAAATATCGTAAGTAAATCGGTTTTTATGAGCAAGACACCTTATGTTTATGCGAGAGTAATGTCAAAGATAGAGGAAAGTGCTGAGAATAGCATTTTTTTCTTGACAGATTTCGCCAACGAGGGAGCTATCGAAACTGTGCGTAAGGTTCTTGGAGAGGCTTGCAGTGAAGGCAAGTTGAGCCATATTGCACATGGAATTTATGTAAAGCCTAAAAAGTCTTCGTTTGGCATGGTACCGCCTCCAATGGAACAAATTGCTTTAGCCATAGCTGAGCGGGACCACGTAAAGATTATGCCAACGGGAGCGACGGCTGCGAACATAATAGGATTATCGACTCAGATACCGATGACTTTTAGTTATTTGACCACAGGTTCTACAAGAAATATTAATATTGGCAACAGAGTATTGAAGTTCAAGAGAGCAGCACCTCGTAATTTTGCTTATCACGGAACATCTATAGCTCTTGTGGTCCAGGCGCTCAAAGAAATAGGCAAAGAAAATGTGAATAGCAAAGAGAAGTCTGCCATTTACAATTTCCTATTAAATTCAGATGACAAGCAATTTCACAATGAGGATGCTTTGCTGGCACCGCAATGGATTCAAGCAATGATCCGTCCTATGATTAATAGTATGGAAGCTAAGCCAAAATGAAATACTGGAAACAATACACAAAAGAAGAGCAGCTTGAGATATTAGATATTGTCTCTGCTGCCAAGGGACTCCCGCGCATTGCAGTCGAGAAAGACTGGTGGGTAGTGATGGTGTTGAAGGCGCTGTCTATGACCCAATATTATAGTCTTATGTCCTTTAAAGGGGGAACATCTCTTTCAAAAGGATGGAGTCTGATAGAGCGCTTCTCTGAAGACATTGACATAGCGCTAAAACGCGAGGGTAGGTTCGCTATTACTGGTACGTCCAATAACCAGCTTGCCAAGGTCCGCAGAAAATCACGCCACTATATAGTAAGAGAACTGCCACAAGAACTTGAGAATACGCTTCTACAGTTAGGGATTAGAAACTTCAAAGTTGAACCAGAAACGACGCGAATAAATGATAATGGGGAAGAATATGAACTTAGGGCGGATACACATCCATCGGTGGTTTACGTTAATTACGAATCTGTGGTACCGGAAGTTTCTGAATACTTATTGCCGCGGGTCAAAATTGAGATAAGCTGCCTGTCAATGGATGAGCCTGTTGAACGTAGAATACTCCGTAGCTTTATTTCTGAAACCATGGATAACGTGGATGGCTTATCCGTCTGTTTCAATACTGTTCAGCCAACAAGAACTTTTCTTGAAAAGATTTTCCTTCTTCATGAGGAGTTCCAGAAAAAACATCCTCGAACTCTCCGCATGTCTCGTCACCATTATGATTTGGAATGTATGATGGATACGGTTTACGGGGCCAAGGCTCTATCAGATATCGGATTGTATTCTGTAATTGTCAGGCATCGGATGACGTTTAACCATATGCCAGACGTAGACTATTCTCTTCATGCACCTTCCCACATTAATATTATACCCCCTAAGGCAATATTAGCAGATTGGGAGAAAGACTACAATTCACTCGTTGAACATTTCCTCTATTCAAGTGCGAGACATCTTACTTTTGAAAAATTGATGGGGAGAATACAGGAACTTCAGTCTCGACTAAATGAAATGGGAGATATACAATGATTACGGATTATAAAAGCGTCCGCATTACCCCATAGAGGGCCGTGTGCGGACGCTTAGGATTTCTGCTCTTTAGATGAGCTTCAAAAAATATTCATGTACTCTTGTGTCTTCGTTGAGTTCGGGATGGAAGGCGGTGACGAGTTGCTTGCCTTGCCGCGCGGCAACGATATGGCCGCCAGTCTCGGCGAGGATGTCGACTCCCGGCCCTACCTTATTAATATAGGGCGCACGGATGAAGGTCATCGGTATGTCGTCGCCCACGCCTTTCATAGGTGCCGTGGTGAAGAAACTGCCCAGCTGACGGCCGTAGGCATTGCGGCGCACGCTGATGTCCATTGTCGACAGACGGTCGAAATTCTCGCCGTCCACGTCTTTCGCCAGCAGGATGAGTCCGGCACACGTTCCAAAGACGGGCAGTCCACCGGCAATAGCCTCACGTATGGGCGCCAGCAACTTCAGGTCTTTGAGCAGTTTCAGCTGCGTCGTGCTCTCACCGCCGGGGATGATGAGCGCGTCTTTGGGCTGCTGCCAGTCGCTGAGCTGACGGATCTCGAAACTCTCTACGCCCAGCCTGGCCAGCATGCGCTCATGTTCGATGAATGCCCCTTGCAGGGCCAGAACCGCAATCCTCATTTGCCACGCTCCGCCATAAGGATTTTAATCTCCTGCTCGTTGATGCCTACCATGGCCTCACCGAGATCCTCGCTCACTTCGGCCAGTTTCTTCGGATCGTTATAGTTGGTCACGGCCTGCACGATGGCTGCCGCGCGCTTTGCGGGATTGCCACTCTTGAAGATACCGCTACCCACAAAGACGCCCTCTGCGCCAAGCTGCATCATCAGCGCCGCGTCGGCTGGAGTTGCCACTCCGCCCGCCGCGAAGTTCACCACGGGCAACTTGCCGTGATCGTGTACGTATTTCACCAGGTCGTAGGGCACTTGCAATTGTTTGGCAGCCTCGTAGAGCTCATCCTCGCGTTTGGCTACAAGTGCACGGATCTCGCTCTGCATCAAGCGCATGTGGCTCACGGCCTGCACAACGTCGCCCGTTCCCGGCTCACCCTTGGTGCGAATCATCGTAGCCCCCTCAGCGATACGGCGCAGAGCCTCGCCGAGATTGCGTGCGCCACAGACGAAGGGAACGTCGAATTGAGTCTTGTCGATATGGAAGACATCATCGGCAGGCGACAACACTTCGCTCTCGTCGATATAGTCGATGTTGATGGCCTGCAGAATCTGGGCCTCCACGAAGTGACCGATGCGGCATTTTGCCATCACGGGGATGGAGACGGCTGCCTGAATGCCCTTTATCATCTTGGGATCGCTCATGCGCGACACACCGCCGGCTGCACGAATGTCGGCCGGAATGCGTTCCAGGGCCATCACGGCGCAGGCGCCAGCCTGTTCGGCAATGCGGGCCTGTTCGGGGGTTGTCACGTCCATAATCACACCACCCTTGAGCATCTGTGCCAGGTTGCGGTTGAGTTCTTGTCTTTCTTTTGTCATGATTCATAGTTGTTTAGCCGTCTGTCGGCGATAATCGCTGGGCGACAGACCAGTTTGTTTTTTGAAATATTTCGAAAAGTGTGCCTGCGATGAGAAACCGTGGTCGAAGGCAATCTCCTGCAGGGTCTTGTCGCTCTGACGGAGAGCCGTGGCGATGGCATCGGTGATTTGCCGGTCGATGATGTTCTTGGGCGACATGCCGCTCACGCGGTGGCAGACCTGTGCCAGATAGGTTGCCGTGACGTTGAGGCAGTCGGCGTAGAAGGCCACGTCGCTGTTGGTGCGGTAGTGGCTGCCCACGAGCGTCAGAAAGCGGTTGTAGAGTTTCGTGCCCACGCCTTGCGGTCCGGGCTTGGGCTGCATGCCGCGGGCCACGAAGTCGCGTGCCTTGCGCTCGGCGGTCTCCATGTCGTCGCCAAGTGCCACGTAGGCGGCAATGGCCGAGGAGAAGGCGTTCTGCTGACCGTGGAGCGAGGCGTCGTCGACGAAGTGGACGTTGGGCAGCACCTCTCCGCCGAGGATGTCGTGGGCCTCACTGCGTCTGACGACAACAATCGAGCACAACGGCAACAGTTGCTGCCGTATCTGTGCCAGCACGTCCGGGGCCAGCAGCAGGTCGCCGTTGGCCGAGCGCAGGATGGAGTCGTAGACGACGAAGTAGGGCTTGTATTTCACAATCAGGTCGACGATGACCTGCAAGACGTCGGTGCGGCGAATCATTCCGATCTTCACCACCTGCGGTTCCACATCGTTCACGACGGCCTCCACCTGTCCGCGCACGGTGGCCGCAGGCAAGTCGTAGAAGCTCTGGATGCCGATGGTGTTCTGCATGGTGACCGAGGTGATGGCCGACACAGCATAGGCGCCGAGCGAGGCGATGGTGCGGATGTCGGCCTGCACGCCCGAGACTCCCGAGCTGTCAGAACCTGTTATGGTGAGTATCGTTTTCATTGCGTCTGCAAAATAAGAGAATTCTTTTCAACAAACAAAAAATAGTTTGCAAAAAGACAAATAAAACGAAAGTTTGTATAAAGCTGCGGAGAATCCTCCGCCACCTCAGGGTGCAAATAAGGGGCAAAAAACGACAGACTCCGTGAAGCACCTGCTCAGCGGACGCAAATTTTCGCGAAACCGTTTGTCGACTGGGCAGAAAAAATGCAGATTAATTTTGTAACAAAGGAAAATAATCGTACCTTTGCACTACTAACCCTCATATGCTTCTATAGTTCAATGGATAGAACGGAGGTTTCCTAAACCTTTGATCCGGGTTCGATTCCCGGTGGAAGTACATTTTATTCGCTTTTCCTTAAAACTTTACCATTATGATTGGAGCCATCATCGGAGATATTGTCGGTTCACGTTTTGAGTTCAATAGCAAGAATATTGAACCGGGATTCACGCTTTTCACAAAAGATTGCAGCTACACAGACGACACCATCTGCACGGTGGCCATCGCTGATGCGTTGCTGAATCATAAGGACTACGGTCAGGCTCTGCGCGAGTGGTGCCGCAAGTATCCCGATCCCATGGGCGGCTACGGCAGTTACTTTCAGGACTGGTGGGAGAGTGATGACCGTCCGGGCAATCCTTCCTGCGGCAACGGCGCGGCCATGAGAATCAGTCCTGTGGGCTGGCTCGTCAACGACTACCACGAGATGCTCAATCAGGCTAAGCTCGCCACCATCTGCAGTCATAATCATCCCGAGGCCATCAAGGGGGCGCAGTGTGTGGCTACGCTCATCTATTGGTTTCGTAATGGTCGCATCACGAAGGAAGATTTGGAACATAAGATGGAAAAGCATTTCAAATATGAGATGCCCGACCTGAAGGACATCATGCGCATTGGGCGTAACGGCCATTTCGATTCCACTTGTCAGGAGACGGTGCCATGGGCTGTGCGTTGCTTCATTGAGAGCAACAGCTTTGAGGATGCGCTGCGCAATGCCATCCTCACGCGGGGCGACACCGACACAAAGGCTGCCGTCACCTGTTCCATCGCCGGTGCTTTCTATGTCATTCCCGATGAGATCATCTCCAAAGCCATGAGCTATCTGCCGGGAGAGATGATTAAGATCATCGAACAGTTTTGCGATAAGGTGCAGGAAGAACTGTAAATATAAAGAAGAAGACCCACCCCTAACCCCTCCCTACAGAGGGAGGGGGATCGCAATCAAAGTTCAGGCGGTCATTCTTTCTTGGCCGTCAGGAATGACGGCCCTCCTACATCTTGCCCGGTTTGCTTCTCCCCTCCCTCTGTAGGGAGGGGTTGGGGGTGGGTCTAGTCGTGGTGGTCTTGGTGTTGGTTCTTTCGTTTTTATCCTTCCTCTTTCTCTCTTTCCCTTGCCAGCTTCTGATATTGCGAGGGAGTCATACCATTAATCTTTCTGAAGGCCTGGATGAAGCCGGCGGCAGTCTTGTAGCCCAGTTCGCGATAGATGGCCTCGATGGTCAGGTTGCCGTAGTGCTCGGTGTCGCTCAGGCGACGGCAGGCCTCACGGATGCGGAACTCGTTGAGATAACTCTTGAAGTTGCGGCCGTAGGTGTCGTTGATGACGGCCGAAACGTATTTGGTGTTCGAACCCACTTTCTGCGCGAGCATACTAAGCGAGAAGTCCTCGCGGCTGATGACGCTAACGTCGTCGAGTACGCTGTTGATCTTCTCCAGCAAGCGGATGCTCTGGTCGTCGGAGAGCTGCGGCTCCTTGCCGTCCTTGTCGTCGGCAGACGATTCTTTTTCCTCCTGCTCACTGTCAGTGATGGTCTCCTTATCAACCTTCGCTTCCTCTTGCCGGTCGACAGCCTGAATGTAGCGTTGGCGCAACTGACGGTTCTCCTCACCATTGCGCAACAGTTCCTCGTTCTTGGCCACGAGCAGTTGCTGCGACTCGAGCAGACGACGGTTGCGCTGGCGCAGCTTTAAGTAGAGTAAGGCGATGGCGGCGGCAAGCAGCAGGAAGATGATGGAGGTGACGATGAGATAGCGGTTGTGCACTGTCAGCCGACCAATGATGGCGTTGTTTTGCCGGTTCTCGTAGTCGAAGAGTTTCGCTTTGGCCGCGTTCATGCGCTGGCGGTCAAAGATGCTGTCGTTGAGTGCGAGGTATCTGTTCTTATAATATTCTGCTTTTGTGGCGTTGCCCTCGTGCTTCATCGCCACGTAGAGACCGCGGCAGACAGAGGCCTCCATCTGCTTGTCGCCCGATTTTCTTATCCAGTCGTAGGCCACATCGTAGGCTTCGATGGCCTCCTTTGCTTTCCGCTGCAAATAAAGAATGTTGCCCGTCTCCATTTGCGCAGTGATCTGATAGGCTGCGCCCAAGTGGGTTTCGATGGCCAGTTCCAGAGCCTGGCGTTGATAATAGAGAGCCGGAGCGTAGTTGCCCTCAGTCTTGGCGATGAGGCTTTGGTTACAGAGGGCATAGTAGCGGGTGACGGGCGTGGATTTGTAGGGCAGACTCATCTGAATCTTGAAATACTGACGTGCCTTACGCGTGTCGCCTTGCATGCAGGATGTGGCCACAAGATTGATGGCGAACTTCAGCTGCAAGCCAACATTGCCCTCCTTTTGGGCGATGTCAAGTCCTTTCTTATAATAATAGATAGCAAGGTTGGCATCGTCAAGGTTGCCGTAGATGTTGCCGATGTTGCCGATGCATGCCATGATGATGGCGTTGTCTTTAGATGCTTGTGCCTTTTCCAGGGCATGGGTATAAAGTTCCAGGGCCTCAGAATACTGTTCTGCCTGATAGAATTTGTCGGCCTGAACTTTCATCTGTACGGCACTGCTCGGTTTCTCGCCAATGGCCGTGGCCTGGAGAGCACAAAGCAGGCATAGGGCAAGAAGGGATATGTGTAAGGAAAAAAAGTGTTTCAATCTTGACATGTTGCAAAGTTACGTTAAAATAATGAGAAGCCAAAGACGAAGAGGGGAATTTTTAGCATTAACAGACCCACCCCAGCCCCTCCCTACAAAGAGGCTGTAACAAAACTCTAAAATTGGCTTCCGTTAAAGGTACTTCGAATTTTTTTAGTTGCATTATGCTTGCTAAAGACATTACTCATTAAACAGATTGTCACTTTATTGTCGAATTTGAGATTTTTTTTTGTGTAGGGAGGTTTGGCTAGTGAAGATCTCGGAGGTTTTGTTACAGCCTCTACAAAGGGAGGGGAGCTAAAATCGGTGTGTTTACGTAGGAGGGCTGTAGGAGGGCCGTCATTCCTGACGGCCAAGATTGAATTGTGGATGTTAGAGAGTGATGTGCCTGGAAGGCACTACCTTGGAGGTACTGCCTTCCAGGCAGAAGCAATCGGATTGGCTTATATCCGGGCACATTGTCCGCTTCGCTTCCATGTACCCGGTTTCTGAGGTATCGTCTTCCAGACGATTAAACATCATTTGGCTCTAAGACACTTTAGTAAATCCTTCGGTGGCAGGAATGCCAATAAATTCTTGTTGTATCTATTATGGTCGGACCATGTGGCGTGACAGTTGTCACGTGTGATTATCTAATTAGTGTGAAGTATTTTCTTGGCCGTCAGGAATGACGGCCCTCCCATCGTGCTCCTATATTTACACACCGATGTTCTCTCCCCTCCCTCTGTAGGGAGGGGATGGGGGTGGGTCTTCTTTCTCCCCTCCCTCAGTAGGGAGGGGTTGGGTCTTATATCCCTTCGGCGGCAAGAATACCGCCGCTCCTATCTTTTTCTGCTTTTTTCTTCATTTTTATCTTTAATTTCTTGAAAATAGAGTTGCTGAGAGCGAAATTAATTGTTTTTCGTAACATTAATTTTTATTTTTGCTGTCGGGAAATAAGTTAGTTTCATTGTTAATAATCATTTAATTTCAATTGCTTATGAAAAGATGTTGTCAACTTCTGACATTTGCATTGGCTTTTTTCTTAGCGGCCATGTCGTCCTCCCCAGCTTGGGGTAGGGCGCAACTGCCACCGCCAGTGAAGAAAACCGTGCAGAAGGCAACGCCCATGAAAGCGGGTGCCGATTTGCCTTACTCGGAAAACTTTGATGACTCCACTTTCCTCTCGCGATGGTCACAGATTAATGTGGTCACTTCGCTGAAGTGGCAGTGGAGCCAATGGTCGGGTAAGAACTATACGGGTGCCGCCACGCTCAATCAACGGTTTGGCCATCAGGAGGGCTGCGACAACTGGTTTATCAGTCCTGCGCTCAACATGAAGCAGGGAATGACCTACCGCACGTCGTTCTACCTCTCCAACTGGTTTGATGCCAGTATGCATGTCTATCTGCTCTCGTCGCCCACCGACACGGTGAACAAGACGAAGCTGCTGGACTACATCGGCGACGCGTGGGGTACCTATTCCGCCGACTTTGAAGTTCCGGCCGATGGCGAATACTATATCGCCTTCCACGACAATACGCCTTATCGCGAGAACGGTACGGCGCTGAGCTATCAGATCTATATCGATGAGTTCAACGTGCAGGCTGTGAGCAACAATGCTGTTCCTGAGGCTGTGGCCGACCTGAAGCAGGTGCCTGGTGCCAACGGCGAGGTGAGCATGGGCCTGAAATGGACGCTGCCCACGCTGAGCAAGAAGGGCGAACAGCTCGATGTGCTGTCGTATGTGAAGATCTTTAAGGACGGGAAAGATTCAGTCGTCATCACCGACGGTGTTGGGCCCGGCGCACAGATGACGTGGACCGATCCTAATCCTACCGAAGGCCGCCACACCTACAGTGTGGTTGTTGGCAATACTACCGGCGAGAGCGATCCCGCGACGGTGAATACCTATGTGGGCATCGATATCCCCGGTGCTCCTCAGGACCTCTCCGTCGACTACGACGAGGGCGCAGAGGTCGTCAATCTTGAATGGGAAAAGCCTGAATTTGGTGCAAAGGGCGGTTGGTACGATCCCACTGGTCTCAGCTACCGCATCGTGCGTCAGCCCGGCAACAAGATCCTGGAGAAGAACTATACGGGTACTTCTTATGAGGACGACAATCTTGAGGATTATGGCAACTATGTGTATGAGGTGACAACGCGCAATGCGGCCGGACTGGGTGGTACGGCTGTATCCAACGGCGTTGTGGCCGGCTCAAGCGCGGCATTGCCCATCCGTGAAGACTGGGAAGACAGTACGACCTATGCCACATGGACCATGGTCGACAATAACAACGACGGCCACACCTGGACGTTCAATGGCGCACAGGGCAATGGCGGTCCCACTTGTATCGGCTACAACTACACGCAAACCGAAGTGGACAAGGACGAGACGCTCTATTCCGCCCCCGTTGAACTCAACGCCGGCAAGACCTATCGTGTGTCGTTCGACGTTCTCACTCCTCCCTTGCAGGCATTCAGCCTCGCCGTGGCCTATGGTAAGACCAAGACCATGAGCGGTCAGACCAACGAAGTGGTGAACCTGGCAAGTGTGACTTCTGCTACCTGGAACACTGTGACTCAGGATATTACTCCCTCAGAGTCGGGACTCTATTACTTCTCATTCTGGCTCCACGACACGGAAGCCCGCTTCTTCTACATGGACAACATCCGTATTGAGGAAGTGCTGGACAAGAATGTTGAGGCCGCCTCGCTGCGCAATCTCGACACGGCTCCGACGGCAGGCGCTCAGGCTTCTACTGGCGTTACCTATTATAATAGAGGTACGGGCAGCACGTCGAAGTTCACCGTTCAGCTTCTCGATGCCGACGGCAACGTGCTGGGTGAGCAGGCTGTCAACCGCCCGCTGGCTTCTGGCGCTTCTGGCACTGCCAACATCACTTGGACGGTTCCCTCTTCTGCCGAAGGTCGTTTTGCTGTCTATGGCAAAGTGGTGATGGACGGTGACGAGTGCGAGGGCGACAATCAGACCCGCGCTTCCTATCTCAACGTTCAGCCGAGCTATGTGAAGTCGGTTACCATCGGTACTTCGAGCGATGTCTCTACCAATGTGCCTTTCCGCTATAGTGGAAAAATTCTGAGCGAGAGCGTTTATCGCAGTGATGACTTCCAGGGCTTTGCCGGAACCATCGACTCCATCGCTTATAAGGTGCGCATGGGTCAAGACCGTGATTTCTACGACCAGCCTTTCAAGGTCTATATGGCCACGACTACGCAAACGGACTTGAACGCCGGTTGGATTCCCGCTTCACAGATGAAGCTTGTCTTCGATGGTAAGCTCAACATCAAGCGCGGTGTCTACGACCTCGTCATTCCGTTCACAACTCCGTTCGACTATGCTGGCGGCAATGTCGCTGTGATGGTTGTCGGACCAGACGATGCCCTGGCTTTCTTCAACGATGGCTATGGCATGGGTACCTATTGCACGGAATATGGCTTGGGAGCCTCGCGTGCACAGGCTTTTCAGGACTACTCCGACATCGATCCTATGAATCCTGATCCCAACAGCGGTTCGTTCTTCTCTTATGTTCCTAATACGATGTTCTTCATCAACCATTCCAACACCGGTTCCATCACAGGTAAGGTGATGACTTCCGACAGCACTGGTGTCGCCAATGCTACCGTATACGTTGGTTATGAGAAACTGATGAAGACGACTACAGCCGAAGACGGTACCTACTCGCTGCCCTACGTTCCCGCAGGCTATGCATCCTTGCAGACTTCTGCTCCGATGTATCAGACCGGTTACGGCTATGCCAGGGTAACTGCCGGACAGGAGTCTGTGGCCAATATCACCGTGCAGAAGGCTGAGCCGATCACCTTCACGGGTAGCGTCTGCGACCGTGTTGACAACACCATTCCTATTGCCGGCGCTACGATTATCCTCGACGGCGACAACTATCTCACAGCCACTACCGACTCTGCAGGCCGCTTCTCTATTGACAGCGTCTACTCCGGCCGTCCTTATACTTTCATAGTAAAGGCAGAGGACTATGAGACAAGTTCTTACAGCAATATGTCGTTCCGTAGCTGGGGCGGTCAGCCTTATCAGTGGAACAATATTGCCTTGACTCCTTCAACAGCCTCTCCTTACACAGTAAATGCTGTTGATACGGGCGACTCTGCTGTAGTGACCTGGAACGAGCCGATTCTGCCCATCACCGTCTCGAAGGGTGCCGAAGAGGCTGTTGGCCTGTTCGGTGGTCCCAATGAGATGTTTATCGGCCAGCGCTTCAGTCCTGCCGAGCTTGCAGCTGCCGATGTTGACAGCCTTTACTACATCAGCGCATTGCGCTATGTTCCTATGTGTACTGCCACGTTCAAGCTCTGCATCTGGCAAGGCGAGACGGGCAATGAGGCCCTCGTTTATCAAGAGGATATGTCGCCGACGAGCTTCCAGGAGTGGAACACTCATCAGCTCACTCATCCTTATAAGATTGACTTGACCAAGAGTCTTGTCGTGGGTTATAAAGTGGAGGCCCGTACAGGCTCTTATCCTGTAGGCTTCGACGCAGGTCCTGCCGTTGAGGGTGGCGATGTAATCTACGACAATACCAACAAGGTGTGGACCACTGCGCGTGCGGAACTTCCCGGGTCGATGAATTACAATTGGGCAATGCAAGCCGTACTGTCCAACGACCGCAACGCTGCTCCCGTGGAGTGGGTGACCACCGAGGGCGCAGAGGCCAAGGCCGCCAGATCTATGGTCCGCTCACGTGCCTTGCTGAATGGCATGACCTTCAATGAGATTACGGGTCTGCCCGAGAGCCCGACCAGCAGTAAGAAAGACACGGCCGCCACTCAGGCTTCGGTCTTCCAGATGCTGTTGCTCGACAAGCCCGCAGCTGTTCAGTCAGCTCCTGCCAAGGTTCCTGTACGTAAGCAGCCTAAGGGATACAACGTCTATCGCCTGGCCTGTGGTGATGAATCCAACACAGCCAACTGGACAAAGCTGAACGCTGAGCCTGTCACTGCTCTCAGCTTCACCGACGCCGGATGGGATACGATTCCGCAGAAACCTTACCGCTTCGCTGTCACATCTACTTACGGCACGCCGAAATGGGGCTCCGAGATTCAGTCGGATGCTACATTCTCCGACGGTGTGGACAAGGGACGCTATGCAACCGTGACGGTCGACGTCACTGCCGACAAGGGCGACGCGCAGGGCGCAGAGGTTGTCCTCCGTGGAGACGGAAAGGTGCTGAAACAGCGCACGGCCGCCAATGGTCAGGCTGTCTTCAACAACGTTCACTTCAACGGATATACACTCCAGGTGATGAAACCCTACTTTAACCGGTTCTCGAAGAGTGTTACTGTTGGCGACAAGAATGTTGCCGAGAACGCACAGCTCGTGTTTGCAGCCAAGCCTGCCTCTATGCTGACAGCTGTCGACTATATTCATGAGGCACGTCTGGGATGGAACGCTCCTTCTGCTGCCATCACCGACACGCTCACCAAGAGTACGATGGAATATTATACCAGCGGAACCTTCAACGTAACTGATTCCATGTTGATGGGACAGCACTTCAGCGGTGAGGATCTTGCAGGTTACGATTACACTTCGTTCTATATCGACAGTATCAATTTCTATGCTGGAGATGCCGACAACTACAACGTGCAGTTGTGGAGCGGTCTTGAAGGCAGCGAAGTCTTGGTTTGGAACAAGAATGTCAGCGTAGCTAAGGGCGGCCAGTGGATTGGTGTCCGTCTGGATAAGCCGGTTCTGATTGACCCCGACAAGTCCTACTACATCGGCTACAAGTTCTTGCCGCAGACAGGCAAGACTCCTGTGGCGCTCGATGCCGGTCCTTGGCAGACTGGTGGTCTGATGTACTATGGATTTGATTATCACACTTATACTTATGGCTGGGTCAATCTCCCCGCCTATAATGTAAATCTGATGATCGCAGCCCATGTGACCAATGTCGCTGACCCGTCTGAGGATCATCCCGACGAAGTGGCTTACAACGTCTATCGCATGAAGACCGCCGACAAGGCCGATGACAGCAAGTGGACCCTCGTCAACGCTGAGCCGCTGGCTGAGACCTACTATACCGACCCGACCTGGGAGCAGGCTGCCGACGACGACTATGCTTATGCCGTGAAGGCTCTCTACTTCGGCAACACGCTGTCTGAGCCCGTATTCAGCAAGAACCTGCCCAAGGGACAAGTCTCGCTGGCAACGATCAACGTCTCCACCAACAACGGCCTCTCAGCCGCTGGAGCTACGGTCGACATCGTACGTGGCCAGAACGAGTATCATGGAGTTGTCGGCGAGGATGGCTCGGCTCTGATTCCTGAGATTGCACAGAACACCTACACGGTCACTGTTGCTAAGGAAGGCTACGACACGATCACCGTCAGCCGCGAGTTCGACGATGCTGAGGTCAGCTACGACTTCCAGCTCTCCGAAATCAAGGCACTGCCTGTGGCTGTTGAGGCTGAGGCAGCAAGCGACAACCAAAACGTCACTGTCACATGGCGCAAGCCGGGTGCTTATGCTCCTACTGAAGGCTGGGCCTACTGGGACAATGGCAACGTGATTGGTAGCTTCGGTTCCTCTACAGGTTCCGGTTCTACAGGTCAGCTGTTCACTCCTGAGGACCAGACGGCCAAAGGCATGAAGGAACTCTACATCTCCAAGATTGCTTTCTACCCGACCAACTCTCAGAGCAATCCTGTCACCGAAGGCTCCAACTGGACCGTTAAGGTATGGCGCCAGATCGCTGACGGATTCGAGGAGGTGGCTTCTCAGAGAGCAGAAGACGTGGTGATGGATACCTGGAACGAGGTTGAGCTCGACGAGCCCTACTATGTATCGGGCGACGAGACCCTGCTCGTGGGCTACACGTTCATTGGTTCCGGCTCCGTATTTGGTATCGATAATGGTCCTTGCGTGACCGGAAAGGCCGACTGGGCCAACTTCGGTCAAGGATGGATAGAGCTTCAAACAGCGGTTTCCAACTACAACTACAATGTTCTTGTCCACACCTACTGCGAGGCTATTGAGAGCGAGAGCGCTCCTGCAAAGGCTGCAGCTCTGGCTAAGGCCGAGGCTTACGGCAGCAATGCCAAGGGCATGAAGCTCAACCGCATGGCCGCTCCTAAGCAGACCGCTGCCGAGCATCCGCAGCTCGCCGCCGACCTGCCTGTGAAGGGATATCTCGTATATCGTCTCGCACGCGGCAATGAAAGCGACGAGAGCACTTGGACACAACTCACGCAACAGCCCATCAGTGAGCTCAGCTACACCGACAATGGCTGGACAAGCGTTGAGGCCGGCAACGACTACCGCTGGGCAGTGAAGGCTGTCTATGCAAGCGGCAACTCTGAGCCTGCTTTCTCCGGTGCTTTGACAATCAACGGAACCGACCGAATCGACGGCGTGAACACCACGGCTGATGTAGTTGTCCGCCAGCTCGACAAGAGTGGTAGATTTGAGGTCATCGTGTCGCGCGACGCTCAATTCCTTGTTACCAATGCCGCCGGCATGGTTGTCTGCAACCAGTCTGTGAAGCAGGGACGCAACATCGTGGAATTCAATACTCCTCAGGGAGTCTACCTGATGCGCGTCACGGGCAACGGATTGAACTATAAGCGCAAGATGATGCTGAAATAATCATCTCACTTAACTGTAATTAAAATGCGGGGGACCGGCGCTGCATGGTCAGTGACCGGTCCCCCAATTTTTTTTCTGATTATTCCTATTTGAATCGCAAATCATAATATGATAAAGAATTTCTACATCTTATTGTTGTCATTGGGTCTTTCCCTCCCAGTCGCAGCCGACGACGTATCGCTGGGCTATTGCGACGGAGGAAATGTGGAGTCGGCCGTGAGCGGCTATACGAAAGTGGCAGCCCTCTTCCCGACCGCAGACTTTCCCATGTATGCCGGGAGCACCATTGTGGGCGTGCGCATCGGCCTGAACAGCGATGTGGTCTCGGGCGTCAATGTGTTTTTGCGTTCCAGCCTTGATGGCAGTGACTTGTATTCGGGCAAGTCGCAAACCCTCTATCAAGGGTGGAACGACATCTACTTCAGTAAACCGGTGACTTATCCCACAGGCGACCTCTACGTGGGCTACGACGTGGCGACTTCCGTCCGTCCGGGAACCTCCGGCACCGCTACGGCCAACAGCTGCTACGGCTACAGCAACGGTACGTGGACTGACCTTGCAGCAGCAGGCCAGCAGCCGCTCTGCATCGAGCTCCTCATCAGCGGCGACAGCTACAGCCATACGGATGTGGGCCTCGTATCGGTGAGTCCCGCCACGGTGGCCGCCGGCAGCGAGTTCAGTTTCTCGGGAGTGCTCCGCAACAACACCAACCAGGTGCTGTCGTCGGTCAGCATGAGCTACGACTTTGGCGAGGGACCGCAGACCGCTGAGGCCACGGTCAATGACGTGCTTCCCGGCGAGACCGGCAGTTTCACGCTTCCCGCCACGGCTCCGGGCGTGGGCAATTATACGGCAAGACTTGTTGTCCGCGCTGTGGGCGACAATGCCGACGAGTATGCCTTCAACGATACGGCAACGTGCGACCTGAGCGTGCTGAATGAACTGATTGCGCGCAAGGTGCTGCTTGAGGAGTTTACGGGTCAGAACTGCGTGAACTGTCCCAGTGGACATGCGCGTCTCGACCAGGCTCTGGCCCATGAGGACAATGTCATCACCGTGGCCCATCACTGGGGATTCGGCACCGACGACATGACGGCCCCCGGAAGCACGGAGTATACTTGGTTTTACAATTCCGGCAGCAACACGTTTGCTCCGGGTATGATGCTCGACCGACATTACTACGACGAAAGTTACAGCTTGCAGGGCACCAGTGGTGCAGCTCCGGGCCCGGTGTTCGTAGTGCCCGAGTCGGAATACATCACCTCCCTTATCGACGAGGAGAAAGCAAAGCCCGCATCAGTGGCCATCACGCTCAAGCGCAACTACGATCCCGCCACGCGGCTCATCACCATACAGGTGGGCGTGAGACAAATTGAGGGGCAGTCTGTCGGCAACAATCCTGTACTGACGGTCGACCTCCTTGAGAATGGTATCCACGCTTATCAGAGCGGTTCTACGGATGCCAACTACCAGCACGACAAGGTGAACCGCCGCTTCGTCACCGATCCCATGGGCGACGCCGTTGCTCTCTCGACCGACGACTACAGCTATGCCACCTACACGTCGACACTGGATGCCGGATGGGACGCCGACAACATGGAGATTGTAGCCTTCGTGAGCAACTACGACAAGGCCAACTGCAACAACTGCGATGTCTACAATGCTGAGGACGTGACGCTCGTCGGCAACGATGACATCTCTACGGCCGTCGGCCAGTTGGATTCCGACCAGCAGGCAACGCCGGTGGCTGTCTACAACGCTGCGGGCATGCGCGTTCCTGCCATGCAGCGCGGACTCAACATCGTCAAGTTCAGCGACGGAACAACGCGTAAGGTATATAAGGCAAAGTAAGGTTTTACTGAGCAACTTAAGAACTCAAAAACTCAAGCACTTAGAAACTTATCTTGCAGAACAATTTAAGAGCTCAAAAACTCAAGCAACTTAAAAACTCATAAACTCATAATCATGCACAACATTCTCAAGACCTTTGCTGCGGCGATGCTCATGTTCTTGACCGCCGTATCAGCCAACGCCATTCCTGCCTATCCCGGACAGATGCGGGCCCTGCAGGCCGATGGCTCGGCGATTTACATTCAGAAGTTGGGCGATGAATATTGCCATGTCGTCGTAACTTCGGATGGCTATCCGCTGCTCTTCAACGAGGGCACGCACAACTACGAATACGCTTCCCTGAGCCAGGGACAACTCAAGCTGAGCGGAATCGTGGCAGCCCAGCCCCAGCAGCGCAGCGAGAAGGCCCGCCGGTTTCTTGCAACTGTAGACAAGAGTCAGGTGGCCGGGCTGCTCAGCGCAGGCCGCGCCGCAGCGCTGAGTGCCGCACACCGCCAGGTCAGCGCGGTCTCGCCTACAAAGACCGTGCGCATCAGCGACGTGCCTACAACGGGCCGTCACGAAGTGCTCGTCATTCTTGTTCAGTTTGCCGACGTGGCATTCTCCACCATGTCAGACCCTGCAGCCTACTACGACCGCTTCTTCCATGAGGAGGGATTCAGCGAGAATGGGGCCAAAGGCAGCGTCTACGACTTCTACCGCTACGGTTCCAATGAGAAGTACGATCCGCAGTTCATGATCTACGGCCCCGTCACCTTGCCGGGCAACGCCTCCGACTATGCCGGGGCAAATGGCAGCGCGCTCACCTACAAGCTCATCCAACAGGCAGTGCCGATGGTCGACAGCCTTTATAATGTAGATTTCACCCAATTCGACACGGATGGCGACGGGAAGGTAGACAATGTCTACTGTATCTACGCCGGTTATGGGCAAGCCGACTCCTACCATACGGATGTCATCTGGCCCCACAGCGGCAACCTCATCACCTCGCGTGATGATAATTCCTTCCAGGTGGACGGCGTGACGATTGACCGCTATACCGTTTCGCAGGAAATCAACGGCCAGACCAATGTCACCGTCGGCATAGGCACTTTCTGCCACGAGTTTGGCCACGTGTTGGGCCTGGCCGACCACTACAACACTTCAAACAGTTCATCCACGAACCAGCCGGGCTATTGGGACTTGATGGCGGCCGGCTCCTACAACGACGACCAGAACTGTCCGCCCACGTTTTCCGCTTTTGAGCGCTACAGCCTCGGATGGGACACACCGGTCTCTCTCGGCGCTACAACCGACACGCTCATTCGCATGTCGCCCTATGAGGACACGGGACTGGCCTACAGAATCTCCATCACGGGTAAGCCCAACGAGTATTATCTCATCGAGAACCGCCAACAGAAGTCGTGGGATACCTACCTTCCCGGTCATGGCATGCTGGTGTGGCACATCGATGAGGACCAGAGCGTTTGGGACACCAACACGGCCAATGCCGACTACAGCCATCAGCATGTAGACATCGTTGAGGCCGGACGTACGCCCTCTGTCACGGGCAGCTCTAGCGATGCCTTCCCCGGCACCCGCAACGTGACGGCCTACAATTTCACGGCTTGGAGCGGACGGGCCGTATTCGGATTCGCCTGGCTCACCGAGGACTCGCTGGGTCAGACGGCTTTCATCCTGACCAATACCGACTATCGCCTGCCGGCTCCCGAGGTGGAGGTGAGCGACATCATGGGCACCACAGCCCGCGTGTCGTGGACCGCATCCGAGCTGGCCGAGGGCTATAAGGCTTATGTCACCAGGAACGGCGTGGCTGTCGATTCCCTCGTGACCGACGCCGCAGGATTCCTGGACGTGAAGGGACTGCAACCTGAAACCGACTATGAGGCGAGAGTTATCTCGACGTTGGCTACGCTTCGTTCCGACACTGTTGTCGTACCCTTCACCACGCTGCCCTTGCAGATAGAGGAGCGCAGACCCGAGGGACTTTCGGCAAGTGGCTACAATGGCACCGACTTCACGGCAAGCTGGCAACCCGTGCCTGAGGCTGACCAGTATCGCATCGCCCTCTTGGAGCGCACGCATAACGGAACGGCTACCTACGGTTCTGGTTTTGACAACTATACGCGCACTGATCCCGGATTCCCCGCCGGTTGGTATATCACCGACCACAGCTCTGCCTATACGCGTTATTATGGCGAGGCATCACCTTCCATCCGTCTGCGCAACGACAGCGCGCGTCTCGTCTGCTGCGTTCCGGGAGCGAAGGTGAAGAGCGTACGCTTCTGGCACAGAGCCAGCGTGGCTGGTCTCTGCCTGTCGGTGGACAAATATGCTGATGGCGAGTGGAGTCAGGCCTGGTCCTATCGGGCCGATGAACCCCAGAGTCTGATTGATTTCGTAGAGGTGGGCGAGGCCGACAGCGTACGCTTCGTGCTCACACGCGATACCGCCCAGACCACGAGTGGCTATCAGTTCCTCGACGACGTGTGGCTCACTTATCTTTACGACCAGTACGCAACGCTGCAGAACTTCAATGCTGTCGGTACGGCTGCAACATCCTGCACCTATCGCGTCAGCGGACTCGACCCGCAAAAGGACTATGCCTTCACGGTTCAGGCCATGGAGGGCGATCGCCTGTCGTTGGTTTCCGACACGTTCAATGTAGAGACCGCCACCGGTCTGTCGCGTTTGGTTGTGGATAGAAATGCCCAGCTCGGTCAGTCCGTCGCAGTCTACGATCTTCAAGGCCGTCTGGTCGGCGTGCTGCCCGACGACAGTCGCCTCGAGGCAGTATTGCCGCGTGGAGTCTATGTGGTGAGAGGGAAGAAGGTAGTGGTAAAGTAAAAAGAGAAGACCCATAACCCCCATCAGACCCATCAGCCCCATCAGCCCCATCGGCCCCATCAGCCCCACCCCTAACCCCTCCCTACAAAGGGAGGGGAACGCAAATCCTCTGCAGATGAGGTCTTACATGTGTTCTTCATTGAGCGGACGGCCCTTATGGCCGTCCGCTCTATTTGTGTGTAGGGGCCGAATGGTAGGAGGGCCGTCATTCCTGACGGCCAAGAAAACACGAACCATTAACTAGATTTTACTCAATAATGGCAGTGCGACGTCGGCTAACATACTATATGATGTCTCGTGACGACCGTCACGTTTCTTCGTGACGTCCATCACGTTCGCACGTGACGACCGTCACGTTCGCTTGTGACGACCGTCACGTTGTTTTGTGACGACCGTCACGAGACATTGCTAAACCATAAGAATGTTCTTGAAGCTTTGAATTCTAATTCAAATCCAAAGGAAATTTGTATTCTAAATCCAAAGAATATATTCTGTGAGCAGTTATGGTGAATTGCCCGTTCTTTCTTGGCCGTCAGGAATGACGGCCCTCCTATGTGCTCCCTATAAACATCATTTGTTGTTTAGCGATTGGCACCGATTGCATAGCCCCTCCCTTTGTAGGGAGGGGATGGGGTGGGTCTAATTGGCACCGATTGCATAGCCCCTCCCTTTGTAGGGAGGGGATGGGGTGGGTCTAGGTTTTAGTGGGGTTTCTCTTTTACAGCTTATCTCCGTAGCAGAGGTCGCCGGCATCGCCAAAGCCGGGGACGATGTATTTGTTCTCGTTGAGTCCGGGGTCGATGGCGGCGCACCATACCGTTGTGTTGTCGGGGAAGCTGGCCTTCACCCTCTCGATGCCCTGCGGTGTGGCGATGACGCAGCACACGTGGACCGCCTTGGGCTGACCTTTCGAGAGAAAGGCCTTATAACCCAATTCCATGCTTCCGCCCGTAGCCAACATGGGGTCGGCAATGATGAGCACCTTGTCCTCAATGTGGGGAGCGGCAAGATACTCTACATGGATACCCACCTCGGTGTGGGCCACGTTGGTATATTCGCGGTAGGCCGACACGAATCCGTTGCCGGCATGGTCGAAGATGTTGAGAAATCCATTGTGGAATGGCAGTCCGGCCCTGAAGATTGTGGCCAGCACCACCTCGTCGGTCGGCACGTTCACCTTGGCCGTACCGAGGGGCGTAGTGATGTCTCGGGTTTCATAATGTAATGTTTTCGAAACCTCGTAGGCCTCGCATTCGCCGATGCGCGTGATGTTGTTGCGAAACAGCAGTCGGTTTTGCTGATACACCTTATCTCTCATTTCGGCCATATATTGACCTATTATTGAGTTTTGTTGCGATAAATCTACAATTTTCATCTTTTCTGTTGAATAGTTATTTTTAGGTTTCCAAGCGAAAGGAAAGTTCTCGTTGTTCCTTCTTTATCTTTTTACAGATACAAAGTTAATCAAAAGAGTTGGGTGTTTTGACAACTATATATTACAAATTGAATATTGTCGAAGTTGTTTTAACACGGTTTAACCTAAAAAGGTTTACCGGTCGCCAATTTTAAAGAGTGAAACTTGTTCATTTTCTGTAATTTTACTAACTTTGCATCGCCTAAAAAGGGAAAAGATTAACAGGAATTATTCACTTAACATATACTTAACAAAATGGCAAAGTTTGATAAGTCAGTTTTAGCAACTTACGGAATCCAGACAGGTACTGCAGAGGTTCTGTACAACCCCTCTTATGAGGTATTGTTCAACGAGGAGACAAAGGAAGGTCTCACGGGCTTCGACAAGGCTCAGGAAACTGAGCTGGGCGCAGTCAACGTGATGACTGGTATCTACACCGGTCGTTCGCCTAAGGACAAGTTCATCGTTGATGATGAGACTTCTCACGATACCGTATGGTGGGATTCCGATGAATATCATAACGACAACCATCGCGCCAGCAAGGAGACTTGGGACGCTGTGAAGGAGATCGCCAAGAAGGAGCTGAGCAACAAGAAACTCTATGTTGTTGATGGCTACTGCGGCACACACAAGGACACCCGCATGAAGGTTCGCTTCATCATGGAGGTGGCATGGCAGGCTCACTTCGTGACCAACATGTTCATCCGTCCTAAGACAGAGGCAGACTTCGAGCAGGAGCCCGACTTCATCGTCTACAATGCTTCCAAGGCTAAGGTGGAGAACTGGAAAGAATTGGGTCTTCACTCTGAGACCGCCGTTGTATTCAACGTTACAAGCAAGGAGCAGGTGATCATCAACACATGGTATGGTGGTGAGATGAAGAAAGGTATGTTCTCTATGATGAACTACTTCATGCCTCTGCGCGGCATCGCTTCTATGCACTGCTCTGCCAACACCGATATGAACGGTGAGAACACCGCTATCTTCTTCGGTCTGTCTGGTACAGGTAAGACCACTCTGTCTACCGACCCGAAGCGTAAGCTCATCGGCGACGACGAGCACGGATGGGACGACAAGGGTGTGTTCAACTACGAGGGTGGCTGCTATGCCAAGGTGATCAACCTCGACAAGGAGGCTGAGCCCGACATCTACGGCGCTATCACCCGCGACGCTCTGCTGGAGAACGTTACCGTTGACAAGAACGGCAAGATCGACTTCGCAGACAAGAGCGTTACCGAGAACACTCGTGTAAGCTATCCTATCTATCACATCAAGAACATCCAGCGTCCTGAGAGCCAGGGTCCCGCCGCTAAGCAGGTGATCTTCCTGAGCGCTGATGCCTTCGGTGTACTGCCTCCCGTATCTATCCTGAACGCTGAGCAGACCAAGTACTACTTCCTCTCAGGCTTCACAGCTAAGTTGGCTGGTACAGAGCGCGGCATCACAGAGCCTACTCCTACCTTCTCTGCTTGCTTCGGCCAGGCTTTCCTGGAGCTGCATCCTACAAAGTATGCTGAGGAACTTGTCCGCCACATGGAGAAGAGCGGTGCCAAGGCTTACTTGGTGAACACTGGCTGGAATGGTACCGGCAAGCGTATCTCTATCCGCGATACACGTGGTATCATCGACCGCATCCTCGACCACGAGATCGACAAGGCTCCTACAAAGGTGATTCCTTACTTCAACTTCGTTGTTCCTACAGAGCTTGAGGGCGTTGACTCTCACATCCTCGATCCTCGTGACACCTACGCTGACGCTGCTCAGTGGGAGGAGAAGGCTAAGGATCTGGCTGCCCGCTTCATCAAGAACTTCAAGAAGTATGAGGGCAACGAGGCTGGCAAGGCTCTCGTCGCTGCTGGTCCCCAGCTCTAATCGTTGAATCTTTTACAGAGTTCAATTAAATAGCAAAGGCAAACATCGTGCGATACGATGTTTGCCTTTTTTAATTCATAATTCATAATTCATAATTCATAATTGGCTGGCGCGCTGTTAATTCATAATTCATAATTCATAATTTTGGCTGGCGCAGATACAATTCATAATTCATAATTCATAATTCATAATTTTGGCTGGCGCGGAAATAATGCATAATGCATAATTGGCTGGCGAAGAAGAGGCTACAGCAATATAGTCGCTATAGTCTTGATAGTCGCTATAGCCGCTATAGTCTTGATGGTCGCGATAGTCGCTATAGTCTCTATAGCCGCTATAGCTGGGCAAATCACAAAAAAAGCGCCTTCCTCCCCTTGCGGGTCGGAAGACGCTTTATCGAATGTTGGCGATATATACTTTGTTTTAGAGATCGAACTTGTAACCCAGTGTAATCTGGAATACGCTGTTCTTGGGACTGTCGTCACCAGCATCAATCACCTTCGTAACACCCCAGTTGTAGCGGGCATCGAGAACGACAGGCACTGTGGGGAACTCATAGCTCAGACCAACGGGGATAGAGAAGTCGAAGGTCTTCACTGCATCTCCGGCATCGTCCTTGTCTACCATGAATCCGGGCTGAACACCGAACTTCACGGCCAGACCCTTCACTACATACACGTTGGCCAGCACGGGGATGTTCAAGTAGCTGGGTGACCAGCTGTCGCCCTTAACGGTGAAGCCGGCAATCTTGGTGTCGTCCATCTTGAAGCCCTGACGGGAATAGATGAGACCGGCGCTCAGAGAGAAGATGTCTGTTGCCTGATATTCGGCTTCCAGACCACCAGCGAAGTCAACGCGCGACTTGCTGTTGTCGATATTTGTCAGTGTGGCGATGTTCAAGCCTACCTTGGGCTGCAACGTGAATGATCCTACAGAGTGCTGTGCGAATGCGGTTGCAGTGCCTAAAAGCATTACTGCTGCTAAAAGAATTTTCTTCATCATAGTTTCTTTTAAATTACTATTAATAAACTCTTCTTGTTTAACTCGGGTGCAAAGTTAGATGTTTTATCAATATAAAAGAAGTCTTTTTAGTTAAAAGATGAATCTGTTTTCCATTTTTCTTGTTCAAAATATCCGTTTCGTTCCCTAATATACTCTATAAGTCCGCGGAAAATGGAGTTGTAGCTCAATATTTCCTCATTGCCCACGACAATCATCTGTCGTCTGGCGCGCGTGAGGGCCACGTTGAGTTTGCGGTCAATCTCCTGTTCGCCCTCAAAGAAGTTGTTGGAGGTAAGGAAGTCGAGCTGGTAGCGGTGTTGAATGGTGAACGAATAGACGATGACGTCGCGCTGGCTGCCCTGATAGCGCTCCACGGTGTCGATGCTGATGCGGCTCAGCAGCGGGTCGTCCGTCTGTTCGAGCAGACGGCGCACCATGGCAATCTGGTTGCGGTAGGGCACGATGACGCCTATCGTCGTGTCGGGGTCGAACTGCTGTCCGTAGGTGTGGCGCACGGCTTCTACCACGTCGGCAGTGAGCCGGGCCTCGTCGGCATTCACCTTGTCGCTCTGGTCGGGGTCGATGCAGAACTGCGAGGGAATGAAGACGTAGCGGCGCGTGGAGATAAACCCGGCGATGGGCGAACCGGTCCAGGCGGTGCAGCCGTCGGGATAGATGCGGGTTTCCACTTGGTGTCGCAAGGGCACGCACTGCAGATGCTCGGTGCTGTAGAACATGCGGTTGGCAAAGTCGGCTATCGCCTCGTGCATGCGGCCTTGGCGGTTGAGGGCTGCGGTGAAATCGTGGCGTCCCGACTGCGCCTCAAGCCGGATAAGACGCTGGAAGAGCGACTCGCGGCAGTCGGAAAAACCAGCCTTACGGAGCCGCTCGCTGGTGATGGCGGTGAGGGCTTCGGGCTGTTGCACCACGGCGGGCAGCTGCTTGTAGTCGCCAATGAGGATAAACTTCGGCACACGGGCGAGCAGTCCGATGAGCGACGGCTCAAGAATCTGGCTGGCCTCGTCGATGATGGCGCAGCAGAAATGCTTCATCTGGAAGATGGAGGCCGACGACTGCATGCTCGTGGTGGTGCCGACGACGATGTTGACGCTCTCCACGCGCTGTCGAATCTCCTGCAGGTTTCCGCCCTCGTTGACGGCGTTTTGCAGCAGGTGGGCGGCATAGCGCTTGTCGCAGGAGTAGGGCTTGCCGATGCGCAGGTAGTCGAAGCCCGACTTCTCGAGCATGCCGCATATCTCATCGACGGCACGGTTGGTGTAGGCCATGAGCAGGAGGTCGCGGCCCTGATGCTCTCGCACGAGATACTGCAGGGCCATGGAGGTCTTGCCCGTTCCCGGCGGACCCACGAGCAGGAAGTAGTCGGTGGCCTGCATGGCTTTGAGGATGACGCTGTCGTAGTAGGAATTGTAGCTGTTGCGTAGCCTCACCGTGGTGTCCTTGCGTGGCTGGCGCAGTCCCAGCATGAGGTCGCGGAAGGGCTGGTCGGCCTGGGCGAAGATGAGCATGGCGGCGATGGCCGACGATGTGCCCACGTCGCCGTTGTTCTTCTCCACGGCATAGAGGTATTGGCGACGGCCGCGTCCGAGTCTTGCCGCCTCGGCGAAGATATTGGGATTCTGCTGACCGTCGTTGAGATGCAGGGTGATCGACTGGCTGTCCATGTCGACGACATTGCCGGGGAAGAGTATGGCGCGCCTCACGTCGGGCTCGCTGTCGGCAGCGTAGGCGTAGATGTAGACCGCGTCGCCCAGCCGGATGTTGGGCAGAAAGTCCTCGCCCTGGTCGGGCACGTCGAGCGTGATTGTGTCGTAGCCGTTGTAGGTGTCGCTCTGTTGCATGTCGGTGATGGTGAGTCCGGTGAAGATGCTGCCGTTCTCCTTCTTCTCCGCGAGGGGCATGTTCCACATGTCGGCGGTGGAATTGCCGCGGTTCTGCTGAGCGCCAGTCTTCGTCATGATTTCCTCGCGCATCACGAAGGTGAGCATTGTGCAGACATAGTTGCGCTCGAGTGGCGAGAGCTTATGCAAGGGAATCGTCACGGCATCGATTTTCGGCTTTTGGTAGCGCAGCCAGAAATTGTTGCTCAGCCCTTCGGTGTTGATGTTCTGCGTGGTGAAACCGTCGAGATAATGGTCGAAACCCTCGCGGGCCATGCTGAACTCGCGCGCCACGATACGGTTGCGCAGCTGGATGATGTCGTCGAAGAAGCCGCCGAACCATGCCGTGTGGAGCACTCCCTGGGGGAAGGGATAGCGCGAATAGAGCAGCATCAGGTCGGCATGCTGTGGCGTGATGCCGAAGTTGCAGCGCAGCACACCGAAGTAGAGCAGCAGCTGGGCATAGTGCTTCTCGAGCTGCATGCGTCCTTTGGCGTCGGGGCGTTGTATTTGGATGTTATAGTTCTTGCCCGATTTCTGCTCGACGAGCATCCTGAGATCGGTCGTCATGAGGTCGACGCGGCCGTAGATGCCGAGTTGCTCACAGATGAACGTGGGCTCCAAAATGGCCAGGTCGCGCCGGTAAGCCTGTGGGTTGCGGGGGTTGAAGAGCTGGTCTACGGCTCCTTGAATGTTCTTGGCCTGCTGTTTGGCGTCGGTCTTGAACGTGGCTGCGTCGAAGTCGGGGCAAGTACAATAGCTCAGTACCTGCTCTTTGAAGTCGGTCTTCAGGGTGTCGGTCCATTGGTATTTGTCCTTCGCGTGGATGATGTCGTCGAGCGCGCTGCCCGCAAAGTTTCCCAGGAGGATGGGCTGCGAGACGGCTGCGGGCTCCATGCGCTTGAGCAGATAGTTGTAGGCGCTGCGGCCGAACTCGTTGTAGCAGCCTGCTAGGGTGGAGATGTTGATGAGAAAGTCGGGCTCGACCACGATGAGGCTGGGCACGATTGTGCCGTCGTCGGCCTTACGGCAGTTGAGCAAGTTGAGCTGCATGCCGCCCCGGGCCAGTTCCACCACGTGCTGCAGGGCGCTGGCCGAACAGTCGACGCAGAGTTGCTGGTCGTCGCCGGTCGTAACGTAGAGCCTGCCCGCATCGGTCTTCTCCACGATACACCTTATATATTTATAGTCGATGGGGCGATATTCGTCGTCGCGCGAGAAGTCGTGGGGCAGCAGGGCGGTGATCGAGTCGGGAATGCCGACAGAGAAGACCGCCGAGATGAAGAGGGCCAGCGCACGGCAGTCGTCGGCCCATCGGCGCGGGTCTATCGGTTCGGCGTGATTGCTGTCGCGGCGCATGCGCTGAATGCGCATGGTCTGTGCGGCATTGAGGCGATGGCGGCGGCAGAGAAAGTCGACCTTGGAGAAGAGGTTGCCAAAGGCGCCTTCGTTGTCGTCGGTGCCGCGCGTGCAGACGAGTTCAAGAATGTCGTGCATGGCCTTGTTGGGCGTGCGGCCGTCGGCAGGCGGAGTCGCTATGCTTTCCAGTCGCGCGAAGAGCTCATCGGCAGTGATGTTGCTTTTCATTGCTTGCTGTCGTTTTGGCTGATGATGGCTTCCCGCTGCTGTTTTTCCCAGTCAAGGAGCTGTTTCTTGATATTCGTTCCCCAGTGGTATTCGCCCAGTGTGCCGTCCTTGTGTATCACGCGGTGGCAGGGAATGAGCACAGCGATGGGGTTCTCGCCGATTGCCGTAGCCACATTGCGCACGGCCCTGGGCTTCCCAACGAGTTTGGCAATGTCCTGATAGGTGGCGGTGGTGCCGAAGGGAATGCTGCGCACAGCTTCCCACACCTTCAACTGAAACTCTGTGCCTCTGGGGCAAAGGGGAAGTTCAGCGGAGATGGGGTCGGAGAGCGTTATCTTTGTTTCAAACATCAGACGTTCCACCTGTTGCGCCATGTCGTCGTTCTGTGTTGTAGGAGTATATACGCCCCACCGTGTTCCCAGTTCATGGATGACGCGGTGGCGGTCGAAGCCTAAGAATTGCAGGTCACAAACGCCCTTGCGGTTGCGGGCTACGATTATAGGGCCGAAAGGTGAGTCGGCAAAACCATAAACGATTGTATCCATTGTTTCAATTTTTCGCAAAGATACAAAATAATCAAATAATATTCGTATCTTTGCTGAAGTAACTGAAAATAACAAACAATGGAAAAGATAGATTTCATGCGGCGTGCCATCGAACTGAGCGTTCAGAGCGTAGGTCTCGGTGGCGGTCCCTTTGGTGCGGTGATAGTGAAGGATGGAAAGATTGTGGCTGAGGCCAGCAACCGTGTGACGCTCGACAACGACCCCACGGCCCATGCCGAAGTGAACGCCATCCGCCAGGCCGCCCGCTCACTGGGCCGTTTCGACCTGAGCGGCTGCGACATCTACACATCGTGCGAGCCCTGTCCTATGTGTCTTGGCGCCATCTATTGGGCCCACTTGGACCACATCTATTATGGGTGCAACCGCAAGGATGCTGCCGATACGGGATTCGATGACGACTTCATCTACCGCGAACTGTCGCTTGCTCCTGCCGACCGAGAGAAGGTGATGGAGGTGCTGCTGCCCGAGGAGTCGATGGCCGCGTTCAGAATGTGGAAGGAAAAGAAGGACAAGAAGGAGTACTAAAATAAGAAGACCCAGCAGACCCACCCCCCTACCCCTCCCTACAGAGGGAGGGGAGAAGCAAACGCAGGTAAATAACAATTGATGCTAGTAGGAGGGGCGGCATTCCTGCCGCCCAAGGAAGTACCCCGATAGCGAATTAGAAGTAAATCTTTCGGCGGCAGGAATGCCGCCGCTCCTATTACTACAGAGGGAGGAAGCGCCGCTTCTACAACGCTTCTACGATGAAGGACTGGTCATTCGGGCACTATGAAGATAATTCTCTAATTCTCTAATTCTTGACTTTTTTTCTAGAATTAGATAATTTGAGAATTATTCTCGTTCTAAGGATAGTCGTTGAATTCTCTTTACTATTTTTTTAGAATTAGAGAATTCTTGGTTCACTGGATAATTTCCGTGTTAAGATTGATAGCCCGCTTCCTGCCGTTAACGTGATTACCACCGAACAGTAATTCGTTTACCACCGAGAGGTAATTCGTCTACCACCGAACAGTACGGAAGTAAATAAGGCTTTTTCGTTATTTCAGCTTCGTTCTTTCGGTAGTTCATTGTCATTCTTTCGCTGGCTTAACTCCGTTCTTTCGGTAATTCAGAAGTGTAGGCGAAGGAAGTGGCGGCGGACTATCCCAGCGCCACATCCATCACCATCATCAGAACGAAGCCAAGGGCAAAGCCGATGGTGCTGAGGTTGGAGTGGTGACCGCTGGAGGCTTCGGGAATGAGTTCCTCCACCACGACA
>Ga0256404_1003927_pt1 | contig 29113 bp, 23 predicted proteins | sample RumenRJG_01DNA_FD_185990 | JGI IMG/M metagenome (GOLD analysis project Ga0256404, IMG submission 185990) | Bovine rumen microbial communities from Lethbridge, Alberta, Canada - RJG_01 | ecosystem: Host-associated > Mammals > Digestive system > Stomach > Rumen | place: Canada: Alberta | collected...
GAATAGGAGTCTGAGCCACGAAGGGATTCATAGCCAAGTTCACCAACCAGCATTGGTTCGTCAAGCCAGTCGAAGTCCGCATATACATAGAGTGTCTTCATACCTTATTGTTTTTTAGAGGCACGTTCACGATGTTTCAGCGCAAGATCCTGTAAAGCCCGCCCCATCTCATCCTTCTGCGCCAACAACAGGATGTCATCATCCAGCTGTAGGGCATAGAGCACACGGAGATAGATGCCTATCGCTACTGTCGGAGTTCCTTTTTCTATCCTCGAAACGGTCAGAGGAGAACAGGTAGCCCGTTCTGCCACCTGTACTACACTAAGATTACGACGCAGACGAGCCAATTTGATTTGCTCACCTACGGTCTGCATCTTCTGTTCCAGTTTTCGGGGCAGCTTATTGCCCATTGTTGTCTTGCTCATATTGATACTCAACTTATATTTACGAGCGCAAAGATACAACAATTTCTTTATTTTATGATATGTTATAACAATAAATATAGCTTTTCAAGGCATTTTTAACAAATTTGAGTCGTCTTTTGGAACAAAAAGCATACTCCAGAGACTCAACATCGCATCATAACCCATGAAATCTACGGCAATATCTTTTCACACTTCTGCACAAGAAAGTGCTCTTCAAATTTTAGCAGTAATTACTATACACCGATTTTCAAACTATTATGGAAAAAGCAGCACCTGAAAACGTCCACTCCTCGTGCTATTTTTGCTAAAAACACTCTATTTTCAGCGGAAACATATAGAAAAACACACTTTTCCGCTGATTATAGCAACTTTTTTGCTTTATTTGTAGCGGAAATTAATAAATTCATGTATCACTATGATTATCGGACGTGAAAATGAACAACGAGAACTATGCAAGTTATACGGTTCATCTTTGCTGATAAGGCCAAGGGTGTAAAATGCCTACTTTTTTCGCCACAATATATTGAGCATAAAATATCAACATTTAACGAAATATTCAACCGAATGAAAGAACAAAAGAACTTATCCTATAGTTTAAGAAAGGTGGCACATCCCTTCAAAAGCAGCTTAAACTCTATGTTTTTGTCGAATTTGAGCCTACCTGGGGCTTTTATCACCTTAACAAATGTTAATTACGTTAAAAATGCGATTTTTGAAAATTATTTTGAGCAGTTTTCGCACTTTTCTACCGTTTAACACCTAACTATCTGATAATCAACGATGTTTATTTCCTGCATCGGTAAATGAACATTCTGCGTCGGAAAGTAGAGTATCTGCGTGGGAAAGGTTGCTGTTCATGGATGATTCATCCCTATTCTGCGCCGCCAAAGCATCGTTGCCCATATCAATAATGGTCATGGTGATGGTGTTCTTGCCTTTGCAACTTTCCTTTTGGGGCCGTTGGTACAACAGACATCACTCTTACTTCTTGTATTTTGCTTTTACAATCTCGTAAGAATGGCGTGTCAGTTCCTGAAGGAGATGATCTGGAGCAGCTTTCGCATCAACACCCATCCAATACTTTGGCGAAAGATTGAATGGTTTGCCTATGTAACTATACTGCGCTTTCAGTTCTTCAATGCGGTCTGGCTGACATTTTAGTGTGACGACGCAAAAGTCATCGCAATCGAAGAATGAAAACATGTGGCCACTAACGTAAAACGCCAACACGCCACCGGCATACTTGAAGGCCGTGAAGGGCAGTTTCTCTTCCACGTCTTCTCCCAAAGAAAGGCAATATTCTCGATAGTCTTCAATGTTCATTTTTGTCTCTATTTTTATTTAACTGGATCTGTCAGGTAAATGACGTACAAGCAACTGTCCGTCGCCCACATGAAGGGCTAGATAGCCGATATTCCGCAAAGAGGCAGGCAGATGAAAACGACGCACATGGGAACAATCCTGGAAGGCGCTCTCGGCCAACTCCTCCACGCCCTCGGGGATGCTGACTTCCTTCAGACGCTCACAACTGGCGAATGCACTCTTGCCAATTCGCCGAAGCGTGGTTGGCAGGGAAATCTTCCTCACCTCGTTCAGATAGCTGAACCACCCGTCGCCAATCTCGCTCACGCCCTCCTCCACGACAATGGCTCTTATCTCCTCTCGCCGTGCGTAGAAGTCGGGCGTTCCCTTCCGTTTGCGAAATCCCTGCCGGATGGTAAGCACTCCCTCGGCATCTATAGTCCACGTCTTACTCATCTCACTCATCGATTGCTTCAATGTAAAAACTAAATGGACGGAAACCGTCATTACAACTAATCATGGCGCTCATCGGGTTCTTCATCCATCCGTCAAAGAAATTGCCTTCGCCACCGGCAAGCTTTTCTACAAACTCGCGCATGGAGCCCCAAGCTGACGGACACATGCCTTCAGGACACTTGCCGTCAACGGAAATCCATTGCTGACCCTCCACCACATCGCAGAGATGTTCGATAGGGTTTTCATACTTCGCCATCAAGTCCTTATAGACGGTCTGGCGTATGGCTATAATACGTACCTTGTTCATATCAATTGCGACTTAGAAATCCCGAAGCCTTTTCATTCTGAGTTTCTTTGAGGGCCTTTTTTCCGTATTCCGTCATCAGCCCACGACGCTCAAGATCGTAACAACGCTGGCGGTTGAGTTCCGTCCAATGGCTACCCTTCCGCCGGGGCGACAACCGCTGAGCCAGTCGCCCGTCAGGGAGTTTCTTCAGCGTGGAGTCAATCCAGCCGAAGCAGAGGGCTTCCTCAACGATCTCAACGTAAGGAAGCGTGTCGGGCTTCACCGTCTTCGACCTGTTGCAGGCCACCCAACAACATTTCTCTGAAAGATGGTTTCGCTGCAACCATTCCCTCAACCCTCTGCGATCGGTGAATGTCAGCAAGTTTTTGACTTCCATGCGTTATGAATTGACGTTATTAGCTGAATTGCGATTCTTATTCTATTATTTTTCTTTGGTGAATTTGTAGACGACCCATGTAGGAAGAATGACCAACAGTAATAAGGTCGTCTCAACTAAAGCGTACGAGCCGAAATAGTCAACCAATGTTTGGAAACCTATAATTCCATCAACCAGCAAGACCAGGAAGGCAAACCAGCAGATGAAAAACGTGGCAGCATACTTAACGCTCCTTTTCTTCAGTTTCATATTGTAGTGTTGAGTTTTTTAAGGACGCTCTCGGACCAAAGAGACGCTGGCGCAACGAAGCGGCTTGGCGTTCACAGCCAGTCGAAGTTGCCGGTTCCGGCACCCACCTCAAAGTGATACTTTGCAATGCCCAGGTCCATCTGCGTGTAGCCAATCATGGAGAACCCCTTCTTGGCCCGCACCTGATGGCGTCCGTTGTTTGTTCCAAGATATTCGAATGAAAACTTCTGCTGATTGACGGCAGTTGGAGCCAGCAGAGCTGCTTCTACTCCCTTTCTGAACCAGGAAGGAATCATCTCGCTGACGTTCTCGGTCGAGCCAAGCGACTTTACGGCCGAGCGGCTCACTTGTTCAACGGTCTTGATCTTATGGCCCGTGCCTTGTGTCTCGCCATAGCCGACAGAGATGTACGCCTTGACGACCTCGCCTTCTTCCAGCACGTATGTGTCGGGAATCTTCCTGTAGCTCAGTCCCACCCAACAGGTGTTCAGGCCAAGCGTCTGAGCCAGCAACACCAAGTGCTCACCGTAGTAGCCGATGCGTTCATCCAGGTCGTCAGCCCGTTTTCCTGCCATGACCAGATAGTTGTTGGCATTACGGAACTTACCGTATTTTGCCAGCGTTCCCTGGAAAGCTTTTGGCTCGTTTCGTATCAGCTGTATGTGAAGATTGCCCGTTTGGTTGACTTCGGCAATCTCTTCCTCCAGCCGTCGGGCTTCATCCTCTGCCAACGGCCGGGCTTTGTATGCCCTTACGCTATGTCTGGCTTCAATGGCTTCTTGTAATGTCATGTTAACTTCGGGAATCTATTCATTCTGTTGATTAATCAAAATCCAGTATTACCTTGCCCCTCACGTATTTTTCCCGCTATAGCCATTCCCATCTAAGCACAAAGATGCCGATGAGCACGATGCCGAGGGCACTCCACAGATCGGTGTCGCCGCTACCATGCAGCGTGAAGCACGTGTTGTAGCATCGGGCGGCCAGAGCGTTGCCCGTTCCAAAAACATGGTGACAAACGTCTTGCCGGTTTCCATCGGCCAGGCTTCCTGTACGTTTTTTCTCTTCGCCCGGCTGCTTCATTTCGCTTCCTTCGCCTGGCGGGCGAGCTGGAAGAGGGAGGCTGGCAGATGGCAGTAGCCGTTGGGGTTTTTGTCGAGGTAGTCCTGATGGTAGTCTTCTGCGGGATAGAAGTTCTGCAGGGGTTGTTTTTCCACGGCCAGGGGCTGCTGGTATTTGCTTTGCTCCTGGGCATAGACCTCGTCGATGAAGGGCAGGTCGGCAGCATCGGTGAAATAGATTCCCGTGCGATACTGCGAGCCGCGGTCGTGACCCTGCTGGTTGATGCTGAGCGGGTCTATGGCCTGGAAATAGAGTCGCAGCAGGAACTGCAGGCTGACCACCTGCGGGTCATACTTGACGCGCACGGTTTCGGCAAACCGGGTTTTGTCGGTACACACTTGCTCGTAAGTAGGATGGGCTGTGATGCCATTGGCGTAGCCTACTTCTGTCTCAACGACTCCCGTCACTTGCTTGAAGTAATGCTCTGTGCCCCAGAAGCATCCTCCTGCCAGAAAGATTTCCTTGTAGTTGTTGGCTTCCATATTGTTGTTATTCTTCCATGAGTTTGCGATAGCGGGCCCGCTTGGGTTCTTCGATGCCCAGGCGCTGGGCCTTGTTGGCTTCATATTCGGAGTAGTTGCCCTCGAAGAAGAACACGTTGCCTTCTCCCTCGAAAGCAAGGATATGGGTGCAGATGCGGTCGAGGAACCAGCGGTCGTGGCTGATGACGACGGCGCATCCGGCGAAGGCTTCCAGGCCTTCCTCGAGTGCGCGCAGGGTGTTGACGTCGATGTCGTTGGTGGGCTCGTCGAGCAGCAGCACATTGCCCTCCTGCTTCAGGGCGAGGGCCAGCTGCAGGCGGTTGCGCTCGCCTCCTGAGAGCACGCCGCACTTCTTCTCTTGGTCGACACCGCTAAAGTTGAAGCGTGAGAGGTAGGCGCGCACGTTGACCTCGCGTCCGCCCATGCGCATCGTCTCGTTGCCCTGACTGACTACCTGATAGACCGTCTTGGCAGGATCGATGTCCTTGTGCTGCTGGTCTACATAGCTGAGGCGCACCGTCTCGCCCACATCGAAGCGTCCGGCGTCGGGTGTCTCCAGCCCCATGATGAGCCGGAAGAGGGTGGTCTTGCCGGCTCCGTTGGGACCTATGACGCCTACGATGCCGTTCGGAGGCAGCATGAAGTTGAGGTCGTTGAAGAGCGTCTTTTCAGGGAAGGCCTTGGCGACATGTTCGGCCAGGATGACCTTGTTACCCAGACGAGGACCGTTGGGGATGAAGATTTCGAGTTTTTCCTCCTTCTGCTTCTGCTCTTCGTTGAGCATGGTTTCGTAGGAGTTCAGTCGGGCCTTTCCTTTTGCATGGCGCGCCTTGGGCGCCATGCGCACCCACTCGAGTTCACGTTCGAGGGTCTTGCGCCGCTTCGAGGCTGCCTTCTCCTCCTGCGCCAGCCGCTGCGTCTTCTGCTCCAGCCACGAGGAATAGTTGCCACGCCAGGGGATGCCTTCGCCGCGGTCGAGTTCCAGTATCCACTCGGCGACGTCGTCGAGGAAATAGCGGTCGTGGGTGACGGCTATCACCGTGCCTTCGTACTGCTGCAGGTGCTGTTCCAGCCAGTCGATGGACTCAGCATCGAGATGGTTGGTGGGCTCGTCGAGCAGCAGCACGTCTGGCTTCTGGAGTAGCAGGCGGCAGAGGGCCACGCGGCGGCGCTCGCCGCCGGAGAGGTTCTGCACGCTGCGCTCGCCGTCGGGACACCGCAGGGCTGCCATGGCCCGATCGAGCTTGGAATCCATGTTCCAAGCGTCGGTGGCATCGATGGTGTCCTGCAGTTGGGCCTGGCGGGCCATGAGGCGCCCCATCTTGTCGGCATCCTCGTAATACTCGGGCAGGCCGAACTTCACGTTGATGTCGTCATATTCGCGAAGGGCATCGTAGACATGCTGCACGCCCTCCATGACATTTTCGCGCACGGTCTTGGACTCGTCGAGCGGCGGATCCTGCGGAAGATAGCCCACGCTATAACCCGGGCTCCACACGACGTTGCCCTGGTATTGCTGGTCAAGTCCGGCAATGATTTTCATCAGCGTCGACTTACCGGCGCCGTTGAGTCCTATGATGCCTATCTTGGCTCCATAGAAGAAGCTGAGATAGATGTTCTTGAGCACTTGTTTCTGATTCTGCTGAATGGTCTTGCTCACTCCGACCATCGAGAATATCACTTTCTTTTCGTCTACTGTAGGCATAAGAGGATTTTACGATTTATGATTTTACTCTTGCTCGTTTCGCTTGTTGCGGTAAGTGACGATGCCGACGACAATCAGCACAACCACGAAAAGGATGTTATACCATTCCATAATAACTTGATTCTTATATTGTTAGCAATGTTCTGTTGTACGAAAGCATAGCGTTGGCACGGTCAGAAGACGAATCCCAGGTTGACGTAGAAATAGACTTTCTTCGTGAGATTGCTATAGCCGAGGGAACCGCCGAGCGGGCCGAACATGGTGTTGTAGTAGTAGCTTGCAGAACAGCCCAGCATCGTGCGATGGCTGAAGAGCTGGCTGAAGGTGTTGGCATCCTGCGCGGCTGCCAGCCGGAGTAGCACGATGTTATTCTGGGTGATGTTGAGCTGTCCCTGCAACTGGGCTGCCAGCATCTTGTCCCACGCCATCTGCATGTGGCCCACGCCTGCAAAGGGCAACTGCTGTTCGAGATAGTAGCCCATCCATTCGCCTCCCATCACGTTGCTCAACATGAGGGGCACAACGTTTCCGCACAGCAGCCGGCCGTAGAACATGGGCTGAACGGAAAAGTGGCTGCCCACGGGGAACGTCATGCGCCACATGGCACTATAGTCGCGCAGTCCGACCTCGTTGTCGAGCTTCAGGAAATTGGTGGTGTAGTAGGCGAAGCGTGCCGAGAAACGTGCTCCCCGCGTGGGGAAGAACCATTCGTTCTCGCTGTTGTAGTCCACGGTGCCCTGATAGCTGATGTAGCCCTTGTCGACGGGGTTGGAGTCTTCCTGGTGCTCGGGGTTCTTGTCGACCAACATCGACCTATAGTCGTAGTAGTCGCCCACGACGCTTATGCCGATGCTGAAGTTGCGAAGGTTGAACTCCAGAAGCGAGAGGCTGAGCGTATGGCGATTGTAGGTGAGGCTGTAGGCCTTGTCGCCATAGTCGTAGAAATCGAGGTCGTTGTGGCGGAACGCATAGGAGAACGTCTGCCGGTAGAAACTCTTGGGATGTACCGACCAGTCGATGCGCCCCATCATGCGCTTGCCCAAACGCGCAGTGATGTTGACGTCCATGGGGATGCTGGCTTTCAAGGGCAGCTCGGCATTGGCCTGAAGGGCCACGGCTTCCTCGTTGTCGAAACGCAGTCCCACGCGCAGTTCACTCTGTTTTCTGGGGCCTGCCGTGAAGACAACGCGCGCTGCCGTATGGTCGGGGTTGTTCTGGATGCGGAACTTGGCCGACTCGTAGTAGAGGTCCTGCCGGATGCTGGTGGTGATGATGTCAGCACGGTCGTTGTCGATGGAGTCGCCTTCGTGCAGGCGGAACTTCTGCCTGATGAACGCCTCGTCGTTCTTTGTCATGTTTTCAAACACCAGCTGGCCGATGCGGAAACGCCCTGTGGAAGGCAGCGGCACGCGCACCGTGGAGAGTCGGAGGCGGGCATTGCTCGTGGGGCCCAGCTTCTGGCGAAGGGCAACGATTTCGTCCCAATGCTGCATGGCAGCCTCCTCGCCGCGGCGTATCAGCGTGTCGATAGCCGAGGGGGTGAAGCTGGCTGCACTATAGCCTTCGGTGTTAACACGTATGACGATGTCGGACATGGCAAGATTTTCATCGTACTTATTCTTGCAGTTCACGTCGACAATCTGTCCCAAGATGGCCGGCGTGGAGTGGAGGTCGTCAGCCGTCTTCGGAGGTCCCTGCACGCTGACGCCGATGATGTAGTCGGCCCCCATCTCGCGGGCAATGTCGGCCGGGTAGTTGTTGCGCAAGCCGCCGTCGACGAGCACCATATCGCCTTTCTTCACCGGGGCGAAGACGCCCGGTATCGACATACTGGCTCGCATGGCCTGGCTGAGCACGCCCGAATGGAAGTCGTGCTCGGTGTTGTCGACGATGTTGGTCGCCACACAGGCAAAGGGAATGGGCAGTTTCGAGAAGTCGATGGAATCGTTGTAGGGCGTCGTAAGAGCATCGAAAAGGGTGAGGATGTTCTTTCCCAAAATGAGTCCGCCGCCCTCGCTCTTCGCATGATTGCCGAAGTTGAAGGTCTTCGATATGACGTAAGTATTCTGCTGCGAGCGCTCGCGCAGACTCTGATGGCTCAGGTCCTCCCTATCAGAGAGCACGTACGACCAGTCTTGCGCCCTGACCACCGAGTCGAGCTTTTGCGAACGGTTGCCGCAGGCGTAGAGGCCGCCCACGATACTGCCCATCGAGGTGCCAGTGATGACGTGGATGGGCATGCCGGCCCGCTCCAGAACTTTCAAGACACCAATGTGGGCAACGCCCTTGGCGCCGCCTCCACTCAACACCAGTCCCAGACGTGGCCGCTTGGTGGTGTTGGCTTTCTCCACTTTGATTTCTTCACTGCCGGCGGTCTGCCCTGCAACGCTTTCCGACAACAGGAACAGGCACAGAAAAAATGGTATAAAACGTTTCATTGTGCAAATGTAAGGAAAAAAAACGACACTGCAAAACGTTCAACCCATGTTTTTTGGGAAATGAACTGCATTTTGCCCGCATCAACGGCGAGGAGCGTCGCCGCCAAAGCCGCCACGGGGACCGTCGCCACCGAAGCCGCCACGGGGACCGTCGCCACCGAAGCCGCCACGGCCTCGCCTACCCTCTCGACCCTCGCGGCCACCTGCTTCGCGCCCGCCTTCACCGCGGTTACCGAAGAAGTTCAGCCTGTAGCTGACGTGCAACATGGCATAGCTGGTGATGGCATTCACTTCGCGGTCAGTCCAGCCATTGGCGTTCACCGTGCGGGAGAAATTGGTCTGCTGTGCCAGGATGTCGTACCACTGCAACATCACCGTCAGCCGCTTGCCTTTGAGGAAACTATGTGAGAGTTGGGCGTTCCAAATCAGTTCGTCAGTGTTCAGCGTCTGGTCGCTGTAGCCACGTTTGCTGAACATGTGGACGTCTGTGGAGAGATTGCTTCCCCAAGGGAAAGTCACCTTCGTGTTTCCACCATAGGAGAAGTTCCACGTCGTGAGGTTGCGAGATGCCTGCAGGCGGTTCTCGGTCTTTGCATAGGTAGTGCTGCCGTTCAGCGAGACACTGAGCCACTTGTTGCGGAAGCTCAGCGACACGTTGGGCGAAAGGTTGTACGTGTGCGTTACGTTGCGGTCGGGCACTGCCGTGCGGTTCAGGTTGACATAGCCCACCTGATGCCGATAGCTGCCGTTCAGTCCACCGCTGACGTCCCAGCGGTTCAGCGTGTCCAGCCCGATGTTGAACGATGCTCCGGCATTCGTGTTCCAGTTACCGTTGATGTTTTCCGGGCGGCTTATTCTTCCGCCCGTTGTCTCGTTATAGGTAACGACGGTTCCTATGGAGTTGCTTGTGCGTTGGAGGCTGGCATGGGTGCTGAAGCTCCAGTGGCGCTGGGCCTTGGGAATCTCGAAGCCCAGGCTGTCGGTGACCAGAGTCGGCCGGCGCTGCATGCGGAAATTGGCGTTAAGGTTGGTCGTGAACGACGGCTTCAGCCCCGGGTTGCCCATCGCGATGGAGAGCGGGTTGGTGTCGTCGTAGATGTCAAGCAACTGCGTAATGCTGGGCTGGCTGGTTGAACCGCGCAGGGTCACCTGCAGATTGGTCTGCTGGTTGAAGCGGTAACGCATGTTGAGCGTCGGCGAAAGATTGGTCACCGTCCGCACCGTGTCGACAGGCACGCCCAGATATTGCTGCACGTAGTGCGACCGCTGCGGCTGCAGCGTGACGCCTGCATTCATGTTCAGCTTGTCGAGCACCAGCCGAAGCTGCACGTCGATGTTCTGTCCATGCTCCGTGCGCTCGGAAAAGCGGCTCAGACGGTCGCTGAGATACATCTCGTAGGGATTGTCCAGATAGCCGAACAGGCGCGCCCACTCCCTGTAGGCTCCCAGCACGTCGGCAAAGGCCTCGTCGCTGTAGTCAGGGAAATCGTAGGTCGAAGGGTCGTTCTTCTGGTGGCTGTAGCTGTAGCGATAGTTTAGTTGCAGAAACAACCCCTGGGCACCTGCCTGCCGCCGCTCGCCCCTGCGTGAGGGCCTGGCCTCTTCCTCAGGCTTCATCTCCTTGGGCTTGGCCGACCACAACGGCTCGGTGTAGGTGGCTCCCAGCGAATAGCTGAAGTTGTCGGAGGGCGAAGCCGTGTAGCGGTTGGTCTGATAAGTGGAATCGTTGCCCCACTGGTCGGCAGTCTGGTAGAGCCTCACGGCCGAGAGATTGGCATTGCGGTTGCTGCCGTCGCGATAGTTCGCGTTGCCGCTGACGGCCAGGTTGCGCCCCCTCGAACCAAAACGGCGGAACAGCTGCAGCTGCGTGCTCAGGTTTTTGTTGCTGCCGTAGCCCAGCGACTTGTTTTGCCTATCGTTGACGATGAGCCCCAGCCGGTCCATCTCGGCGCGGCCCTCGTCGCTCAGCGCGTCGGCCACATAGTCGAACGGATCGGCATTGAACGAGGCCGAGGTCGAGAACGAGCGGCTGTCGTTGGTCGAAAAGCTCATGTTCGGACGCACCGACAACGTCGTAACAGAATCTAAGGCCCATTGCAGGTTCATGTTGGCCGTCCAATTGTTGTTGCGCGAATAGCTCTGGCTGATGCTGTTGCTGAAGGCACCGCCGCGCGACGCCAGCACGAAGTTCTCCGAACCCGTGCGACTCCAGTTGTCGGTGTTGGTGTGGGTCCACGTGACGCGGCCGTTCACCCGCAGCGCGCTCTCCCGGCGCCCTTCCACCCTGCGCGGGCTCTCATAGCTGAGGTCGAGCGCCCCGGTCTTCGTCGTGCGCTCACCGTTGCCGTTGCCGCGCCCGCGTCCCCCGCGCCCCGAAAAGTTGCGGTCGTTCACGTTGTTGGCATTGCCCATGAACGTGTAGCGCGTGTCGCCAAAGGGCTTCATCGCCGTCAGGCGAATGCCGTAGCGCCCGTCGGTACCGATGCCCACGTCGGGGTTCATCTGCAAACCCTTGCGGGCCGAACGCTTCGTCACAAACTCGAGCACAAAATCGTCGTTGCCGTCATCCACACCCGTCAGGCGCGACAGGTCGCTCTTCTCGTCGTAGGCTTTCACCTGGTCAACCACATACGAAGGCAGATTCTTCATTACCGTCTGATTGTTGCCCGTCATGAAGTCGCGACCGTCCATCTTGAAACGTTTCACCTCCTTACCGTTGATGGTGATGCCACCGTTGTCGTCAATCTTCGCACCAGGCAACATTTCGACGAGCGACTCTATGACCGAACCTTCCGGCACGCGAAACGCATCGGCATTAAAAACCACTGTATCATCCTTCACAACCATCTTCGGCACATTGGCTGTCACCACAGCCTCGCTGACGACCACAGCCTCAGCCTGCATAGCCACGTTGCCCAGTGTCAAGGTTCCGCCGTCGCGCTTCGTCAGGCGTTTCGCCAACGGCTGATAACCCAAGAAGGAAGCCTTCAACACATAGGTACCCGCCCCTACTCCACTCAGCACAAACCGACCGGCCTCGTCGGCAAACGTGCCGACAACGAAGGTCGTATCAGTACGTTCGCGCTTTGTCGAGAGTTTGTAAAGCTGCAACGTGGCACGCGGCAGGGCATCACCGCTCTCGCCGTCGACAACACGTCCCGTCATCGACCCTTTCTGGGCCGACGTGGGCAATACCCAAAGCAGTGGCATGAGGACAAGGAGAACGATTCTTTGCATAACTTTTTGACGCACTCCCCTCCATTTCGTCAAAAGCGCAACGAGCGCTTTTTTAGGTTTTTAACATCCTGCGGTAGCAAAATGATATAATTATTTAGTAACTTTGCCACCTCGTTTAATTTATATAACAGATAAAAGCAACTACTATGAACAATTTCGACTGGGCGGAAGACATTGATGCCGCTGTAACCGTTTGCGACCGTCAAGGCACGGTGCTCTACATGAACCAGCGTTCGCGCAACACGTTCTCAAAGGACGGCTCGAGCATGGTCGGCCAAAACCTCATGCCCTGCCACAACGAGCGCTCAAAGGCCATCATTGCCGACATGATAGAAAATAATCATCCTCATTGCTACACCATCAGCAAGCACGGACAACGAAAACTCATATACCAGACACCCTGGCGCGAAGGCGGAGAGGTGAAAGGACTGGTAGAAATCTCTATCGTGCTGCCCGACGAGATGCCTCACTACGACCGCGGTTAAAACAACAAGTTGAAAACAAGCTGAAAGAAGAGAAATGAAGAAAGCATTTGCCGTCAGCACAGCGCTGTTTGCCCTCAGCGCCATCTTTCCTCTGACACTTGGTGCCCAGCCCGACGAGACGGAGCGCACCGAGAAAGCAAGAATGTCTTGCACAAGCATCATGGTGGGCAGGAATGCATCTGCCGATGGTTCGGTGATGACATCGCACACCTGCGACTCCTGGTATCGCACATGGATGCGTATGGTGCCGGCATGCGACTACGAGCGCGATACCGTGACAGCCATCTACGAAGGGCGCATGCACACTCAGTCGGCCCAGGACAGCACGAAGATGTATCGCCGCGGAGTGATTCCGCAGGCTCGCCATACATTCCGCTTCCTCGACACGGCCTATCCATGTCTGAACGAAAAGCAACTGGCCATGGGCGAAACCACTATTTCGGGACGCGACACGTTGCAGAACAAGCGTGGCATGTTCATGATTGAAGAATTGGCGCGCATTGCCCTGGAGCGCTGCTCTACGGCCCGCGAAGCCATACGTCTGATGGGGGATCTCGTGAAACAGTACGGCTACGGCGACAGCGGTGAATGTCTGACCATTGCCGACAAGCAGGAAGTTTGGATATTCGAAATATTCGGCGAAGGACCGAAAAAGATTGGAGGCGTATGGGCTGCCGTACGTATTCCCGACGACGAGATTGCCGTGTCGGCCAACATTTCTCGCATCGGACGACTGGACCTCGCCGACACCGACCGCTACATGGCTTCTGACAATGTGTTCGATGTGGCCAAGCGACTGAAGCTATGGGACGGAAAGTCAGAGTTCAGTTTCTGGAAAGCCTACAGCGGCGGAAACTATTTCAACGAGCCCAAAAACTACAGCGTGCGCGAACACTTCATCATGTCGCAACTGGCTCCTTCGCTCTGCCTGAGCGACAGCATCGAGGAATTGCCGCTGAGCGTGAAGCCCGATCAAAAGGTGAGCGCCGAGCAGGTGATGCGCCTTCTCGGAAGCTACTACGAGGGCACACCGAAGAATTTGAGTGGGCGCCACCTCATCCCCAATCCGAAGCGCAAGGACAAAGAGGGGAACCTCGTCGAGAATGAGCCCGACAGCATCGTTTCACCGTTCTCCAACCCTTGGATGCGCCCAGATGAAATCAATATGTACTACGCCATGGGCGATTCCGTGATGAAAAACATCCGAACGGTGAGCGTGCCTTGGTGTGCCTACAGCACTGTCATACAGCTGCGGGCGTGGCTGCCCGACGAGGTGGGCGGCGTGGCATGGGTAGCACTCGACAATCCTGGCGAGAGTCCGCGCTTTCCTATCTTCTGCGGCGCCACCGAACTGCCGCCACTGCTACAGACCTGCGGCCAACATGTAGATCGCGACGATGCCGCCCTATGGCACTATCGCAAGGCCAATCGGTTGGCAACACTACGTTGGGGCACATATCGCAAGACGCTGGAACCTGCCCGCGACTATTTCATCGAGAAAGCACTGCGCGAATTGCCCTTCGTTGAGCAGACGTGGCAACAGCTCAATGGCAGCGACAAGAAGCAGGCCGAGCGTATGCTTAATGGTTATGTTGCAGACTTCTTCGGTGCCACCATTCAGCGCTGGGACGACATGGCCCGCTCGCTATGGCGCCAGACGTGGGCAGGTTTTTAACGTAACAAGAAATGGAAATCATCAGAATAGAATCGCTGCAAGATCCGCGGGTGCAGATGTTCACTACGCTGACCGAGGCCCAGCTGCGCAATAGGCTGGAGCCACAAAAGGGCATTTTCATCGCCGAGAGCCCGAAGGTCATCGGCGTAGCGCTGCAGGCTGGCTATCAGCCCATTGCCATGCTATGCGAAGAGAAGCACATTGAAGGCGATGCGCGCGACGTCATAACAATGGCCGACGGCGCATGGCAGCAGACGGCCGAAGACGCGCGGCGGAAGACGGCCGACGGCGATGGCGGGGAGGCATTCCCCGTCTATACCGGCTCGCGCGAACTGTTGGCCCAACTGACTGGCTACACGCTGACGCGCGGTGTTCTCTGCGCCATGAGGCGACCTGAAGAAAGACGGGTGGAGGAAGTGTGCAGCAAAGCAAGGAGAGTGGCCGTCATTCACGGCGTCGTAGACACAACGAATATCGGCGCCATCTTCCGCTCGGCGGCAGCACTGGGCATCGACGCCGTGCTGCTGACACGTGACTCCTGCGACCCGCTCAACCGACGGGCCGTGCGCGTATCGATGGGCTCGGTATTTCTCGTGCCCTGGACGTGGATTGACAACCTCAACCAACTGAAAACGCTGCGTTTCCGCACGGCAGCAATGGCACTGAGCGACGATTCCATCGCACTCGACAATCCCGTTTTGAAGCAAGAGGAGCGGCTGGCCATCATCATGGGCACCGAGGGCGACGGACTGCCACAGCATACCATTGCCGGAGCCGACTACGTAGTGCGCATCCCGATGGCCCACGGTGTTGACTCGCTGAACGTAGCCGCAGCGTCGGCCGTGGCTTTCTGGGAACTGCGTGTTGAATAAAAATTGATTACCGGATAGTTTTTTATGAAAAACCTTACATATAGGATAAACTGCCTGTGCATTCTTCTGCTCCTGTTGGCAACCTGCTGCATGCCGATGCATGCACAAGGGCTGCCCACCGACGGGCCGCTCACCGTGCGCCCGCTGCTGCAGCAACTGGCCCAGCGACTTCTGCAGGGCAAGAGCGGAAGCATCGTGGCCATACGCCCCGAAACGGGCGAAATCATTTGCCTGGCAGGCCATTCGCCTGCAGGATTCGACGTGAACATGGCCATCGGACGGGCCTACCCGCCCGGTTCTACGTTTAAAACGGCACAAGCACTGACGCTGCTCACCGAAGGAGTGGTCGTGCCCGAAACCACTATCGACTGCGTGGATGGCTTCACGGAAGGCAACATTCATGTGGGCTGCCACAAGCACTCATCGCCACTGGCGCTGCGCGGGGCTTTGGCCATCTCGTGTAACACGTGGTTCATCACGGCCTTCATGGGAATGATCAACGACACGTTTATGTATGAAAACAAGGAGGAAGCCATCAGCGTGTGGAACCGCCACATGCGCAGCTTAGGCCTGGGCGGTCCGCTGGGCAGCGACCTGGAAGGCGAGAAAGGTGGCTTGCTGGCCAACGTGAACTACCTGAACCGGCGCTATAAGGATGGATGGGACGGCAAGACCATTCTTTGGGCAGGAATGGGTCAGGGCGACATCACAGCAACGCCACTGCAACTTTGCAACCTGGCTGCCGTCATCGCCAACCGTGGCTATTTCTACACACCGCACATCCACCAGGCCACAGCCGAACGGCCACTCCCACAGCGCTTTCTGACGCGCCGCCAGTCTTCCATCGACCCTGATGCCTTCACTGCCGTCGTCAGCGGCATGAGGCGAGCCGTCACCAACGGAACGGCCACTGCCATCAACACACCCGCTTACCCCATCTGCGGCAAGACGGGAACTGCCGAGAACAGCGGGCGCGACCATTCGGCATTCATTGGCTTCGCACCGATGGACCAACCGAAGATTGCCGTCAGCGTCTATATTGAACATGGCGGATTCGGAGCCGACGTAGCCGCCCCTATGGCAGCCCTGATCATTGAGGAATACCTGAAGGGACAACTCTCGTCAGCATCGGAAAGCAAGGCGAAAAGGCTTTCTGCGATGAGATTTTAGGCCCTGCAAGTGAAAGAAAAGCCAAAAAACGGGGCAGAACTGAAAAAAAACGCAAAAACATTTGGCAGTTCGCAAAAAAGATACTACCTTTGCACTCGCTTACACGGAAAAAGGTTGACCGTTGGTCTTCCTCAATCGCGTCTCAGCATAGCTAAAAGCGAGCTTTTGCTCTGCTCTCGCTGCTCAAGCGGTTCCGTAGCTCAACTGAATAGAGCATCTGACTACGGATCAGAAGGTTGTGGGTTTGAATCCCGCCGGAATCACTTTCAGCAGGTAAGTAACTAAAAAATACGGATTGGTTCCGTAGCTCAACTGAATAGAGCATCTGACTACGGATCAGAAGGTTGTGGGTTTGAATCCCGCCGGAATCACAAAAAGGACACCAACAACGGTGTCCTTTTTTGTTATCTGCAAATATAATGATAAATATCACGGCGAGGCAATGCATGTGGCACTAAGAGATAGAGTATGTGGCTCCGAGAGATAGAGTATGTGGCTCCGAGAGCTATAGTATACAGAACTAAGAGACGTATGTATCAGAAAGCCCTTCCACTACGAGCGGAAGGGCTTTCGGCTATAAAGGGGAGTGAGAGATGTCAATACTCTGCCCAAGGCTTGATATCGATGTCAGCAAGGGGAACGGTGCAGAAGGCATTGATAAAGGCCGACGCGAGCCGCGAGTTGGTGATGAGCGGAATATTGAGATCGATGGCCGCACGGCGAATCTTGTAACCATTGGTGAGCTCGTGTTGCGTAAGATTCTTCGGAATATTGACCACCATATCAATCTTATGCTCATGGAGCAGGTCGAGCGCCTGCGGCTGCTGATCAGGTTCGCTGGGCCAGTGGACGAGCGTGCACTGTATGCCGTTCTCCATGAGATAACGAGCAGTGCCGCCAGTGGCATAGAGCGCATAGCCGTTTCTGACCAGTTGCTTGGCAGCGTCGAGCATCTCGGCTTTCTGCTTTGCCCCACCCGTTGAGAGCAACACAGAATGCCGGGGAATGCGATGACCCACTGAGAGCATTGATTTGAGCAAGGCCTGACTGGTGTCGTCACCCAGACATCCTACCTCACCCGTAGACGCCATGTCGACACCCAGCACGGGGTCGGCCTTCTGAAGACGGTTGAAGGAGAACTGGGAAGCCTTGATGCCCACGTAGTCGAGGTCGAAGAGATTCTTCGAGGGTTTCTCTACGGGCAGGCCGAGCATGACCTTTGTGGCCAGGTCTATCAGGTTGAGTTTCAGCACTTTCGATACGAAGGGGAAGGAACGTGAGGCACGCAGGTTGCACTCAATGACAAGAATGTCGTTGTCGCGGGCCATGTACTGAATGTTGAACGGGCCGTTGATGTGCAGAGCTGATGCAATCTGACGCGAGATGCGCTTGATGCGACGCATGGTCTCGACATACAGTTTCTGGGGCGGGAACTGAATAGTGGCATCTCCCGAGTGAACACCTGCGAACTCGATATGCTCGGAGATGGCATAAGCCAGAATTTCGCCGTCGCGGGCCACGGCATCCATCTCGATTTCCTTAGCGTTCTCTATGAATCGGCTGACGACGACGGGATGGTCCTCGGAAACGTTGGCAGCCAACTGAAGGAAGCGCTCAAGCTCTTCCATGTTGGAACAGACGTTCATGGCTGCACCCGAGAGCACATAGCTGGGACGCACAAGCACGGGGAAGCCAACGCGGTCGATGAAGCGGCGAATGTCGTCCATCGAGGTCAGAGCACTCCATTCAGGCTGGTTGACGCCCAATCGGCCGAGCATAGCCGAGAACTTGGCACGGTCTTCGGCACCGTCGATGTCCTGAGCCTTGGTGCCGAGAATGGGCACATGCTGCTCGTCGAGTCGCATGGCGAGATTGTTAGGAATCTGTCCACCAGTAGAGACGATGACGCCGTGGGGCTGCTCAAGGTCAATGATGTCCATGACGCGCTCGAAAGTGAGTTCATCGAAGTAGAGCCGGTCGCACATATCATAGTCCGTCGAAACGGTCTCGGGGTTGTAGTTGATCATGATGGAGCGATAGCCGTTCTGGCGAATAGTGTTCAGCGCCTGCACGCCACACCAGTCGAACTCCACCGACGAACCAATGCGATAGGCACCCGAGCCCAAGACGATGACGGAGGGTATGTCGCCGCCGAAATCGATGTCGTGGGCAGCGCCAGCCTGACCACCCTGATAGGTGACGTAGAGGTAGTTGGTCTGGGCGGGGTATTCGGCAGCCAGCGTGTCTATTTGCTTGACGACAGGCAGAATGCCCATCTGTTTGCGTATCTGGCGCACATTCAGACCAGCCTTGGCCATATTGCCCAGACGGTCCTCGAGTCCTATGGCGCGGGCCACCTGGAAATCGGTGAAACCATATATCTTAGCCTGAAGCAGCAGATCGGGACTGATGGTCTCGGGGGTCTGCAACTTCAACTCCTCGTCGATATCGATGATGTGTTGCAACTTATAGAGGAACCAGCGGTCAATTTTCGTGAGTTCGTGGATGCGGTCGATGCTGTAAAGGGGCTCACCGGCGGCGTCCTTCAGGTGCATAGCCTTCGAGATAACGAAGATGCGCTTATCGGTGGGCTCGCGCAGGGCGGCGTCGATGTCGGGAATCTCAAGTTCCTTGTTCTCCACGAAGCCATGCATGCCCTGCCCTATCATGCGCAGGCCTTTCTGCAACGACTCCTCAAAGGTGCGGCCGATGGCCATCACTTCGCCGACCGACTTCATCGAGGAACCCAGTTCCTTGTCGACGCCGCGGAATTTGGAGAGGTCCCAGCGGGGTATTTTGCAGACGACGTAGTCGAGGGCAGGTTCGAAGAAAGCCGATGTGGTCTTGGTGACGGAGTTCTTCAGTTCGAAGAGTCCATAGCCCATGCCAAGCTTGGCGGCTACGAAAGCAAGGGGATAGCCCGTAGCCTTGCTGGCCAGGGCAGAAGAACGCGACAGACGGGCGTTGACCTCAATGACACGATAGTCCTCGCTCTGCGGGTCGAAGGCATATTGCACGTTGCATTCGCCGACGATGCCTATGTGGCGGATAATCTTGATGGCCAGCGCGCGCAGCTTGTGGTACTCGGAGTTAGTTAGCGTCTGCGAGGGAGCAATGACGATGCTTTCGCCCGTATGAATGCCCAGCGGGTCGAAGTTCTCCATGTTGCAGACGGTGATGCAGTTGTCGTAGCGGTCGCGCACTACCTCATACTCAATCTCCTTCCAGCCCTTCAGCGACTTCTCCACCAGCACTTGAGGCGAGAAAGCGAATGCCTTCTCAGCCAGGCGGTTAAGCTGCTGCTCGTCGTCGCAGAATCCGGAGCCCAGGCCGCCCAAGGCATAGGCGGCACGCAGGATGACGGGATAGCCCAGCTCTGCTGCTGCACGGCGGGCTTGCTCAATGTTCTCACAGGCTTCGCTCTTAATGGTCTTCACGCCAATTTCATCGAGACGGCGCACAAAGAGTTCACGGTCTTCGGTGTCGATGATGGCCTGCACGGGTGTACCGAGCACGCGCACGCCGTAACGTTCAAGGACGCCGCTCTTGTAGAGTTCCACACCGCAGTTCAGCGCCGTCTGTCCGCCAAAGGCCAGCAAGATGCCGTCGGGACGTTCTTTCTCGATGACTCTCTCAACGAAATACGGCTGCACGGGGAGGAAATAAATCTGGTCGGCCACGCCCTCCGAGGTCTGCACGGTTGCGATGTTCGGATTGATGAGTACCGTCTGGACGCCTTCCTCGCGCAGGGCCTTCAATGCCTGCGAGCCGGAATAGTCGAACTCGCCGGCTTCACCTATCTTCAATGCTCCACTGCCAAGGAGCAGTACTTTCTTGATTCCTTCTTCTTTCATCGTTGTGACTTAGATTAATTTCTCTACAAAGCGATCGAACATAAACTCGGTATCGACGGGACCGGAACAGGCCTCGGGATGGAACTGAGAGGAGAACCAGGGGTTCACGCTATGGGCGATGCCCTCGTTGGAACCGTCGTTGAGGTTGACAAAGAGCTCGCGCCATTCGTTGCCAAGACAGGTGGCATCAACGGCATAACCGTGGTTCTGCGATGTAACGTAGCAATGCATCGTGCCCACTTCGCGCACTGGTTGATTGTGGGAACGATGTCCGTATTTCAGTTTGTAGATGCGGGCTCCGGCAGCCTTTGCCAGCAGCTGGTTGCCCATGCAGATACCGCAGATGGGTTTGCGGCTGAGCGACATCTGCCGACGCAGGATGCTGACGGCATCCTCACACATATCGGGGTCGCCGGGGCCGTTGGCCAGAAAGAGTCCGTCGAACTCCATCTGGGTGTAGTCATAGTTCCACGGCACGCGGATGACCTCCACTCCCCTATTCACGAGACAGCGAATGATGTTGGCTTTCACGCCGCAGTCGACGAGCACGACCTTCTTGCCTGCACCCTCGTTGTAGCGGATGACCTCCTTGCACGACACCTGATCGACAAAGTTCACGCCCTCATACTGGGCTTCGGGAATATTGTCAGGCTCGTCGTCAAAGAGGATTTTCCCCATCATCACGCCCTGTTCGCGCAGCAGCTTGGTCAGCTGGCGGGTGTCGATGCCCGTGAGTCCCGGCACGTGCTCGCGCTTCAGCCAGTCCGACAGGCTCTCGCAGGCATTCCAGTGGCTGAACTTCTCGCTGTAGTCAGCCACGATGATGGCCGAAGCGTAGATGTGGTCGCTCTCCATATAGCGGGGCAGCAGACCTGGTGCATAGGTATCAAGCGATGGGCTGTTGGCCTTCAGGTTGGTGAATGTGAAAGGTGGCACGCCGTAGTTGCCGACGAGCGGATAAGTGAGCACCATCATCTGGCCGGCATAGGAGGGGTCGGTCAGACTCTCAGGATAGCCCATCATCGCGGTATTGAACACCACTTCGCCTGCCACGGGTGCATCGTAGCCGAAGGAACGGCCTGCAAAGCGTGTGCCGTCGCTGAGCACGAGTGTAGCTTTTTTCATGATCATAAGGGAGGTCAGAATTTATTTTCGTATTGATAATAGTTTTCGATGTAGTTCACAAAGGCCTGCAGACAGAGCTTCGTGCCGCCAGGCGTGGGATAATGGCCGGTGAAATACCAGTCGCCGCGATGGTCAGGCACAGCCTCATGGAGACCTTCAATAGACTGGAACACGAGTTCGATGGGAGTGGTCACGGTGTCGGGACGAAGCATCTCCACAATCTTCTCGTTGATTTCGTTGACGGTGAATGGCTTGTAGATATCGCGCACACAGTTGTGCATCTCCGTCTTGGGCTTGCGCAGCTCTTCCTGACAACGGTGATAGGTGTTGTCAATGACCTCATGCATGTTGCGTTCCTTCAGCAAGGCAATGGCGGCACGGAAGGCGCAGAACTCTTCCAGGCGGGCCATGTCGATGCCGTAATAGTCGGGATAGCGTATCTGCGGGGCACTGCTGACCATGACAATCTTCTTCGGATGCAGACGGTCAAGGATGCGGAAGATGCTCTCCTTGAGCGTGGTGCCACGCACGATGCTGTCGTCGATGACTACGAGATTGTCCACTCCTGCCTCGAGGCTCTCATAAGTGATGTCGTAGACGTGCGACGCCAGGTCGTTGCGCGACTGGTCTTCGGTGATGAACGTGCGCAGTTTGATGTCCTTCCAAGCCACCTTCTCCGTACGCACATATTCCGTGAGGATTTCAGCCAGTTGCTCGCGGGTGGGGTTCTGCCCCAGCACCTGCTGTATCTTGTCGACCTTCTTCTCGTTCACGTAGTGTTTGAAACCGTCAAGCATGCCGTAGAAAGCCACTTCGGCAGTGTTGGGGATAAAGGAGAAGACGGTGTGTTCAGTGTCATAGGAGATGGCGTTCAGCACGGGCTGCGTCAGTTGCTCACCCAGTTGCTTGCGCTCTTTATAGATGTCGCGGTCGTTGCCGCGGCTGAAGTAGATGCGTTCGAACGAGCATTTAGAGTCGCCCTTCTGTTCCAAGATGCGTTCTATGGCGCATTGTCCGTTGCGCTTGACGAGCAGGGCTGTGCCGGGTTCGAGTTCCTTGATGTCGTCGCACTCCAGGTCGAAGCAGGTCTGGAGCACGGGGCGCTCGCTGGCCAGCACGACCACCTCGTCGTTTATATAGTAGAACGCAGGACGAATGCCCCAGGGATCACGCATGGAGAACATCTCGCCGGAACCCGTCATGCCGCACACCACATAGCCACCATCGAAATCGCTCATGGCGGTCTTCAGCACATTGCTCATCTTCACGTGGTCCTCAATGTAGCGGGTGATGTCGGTGTCCGTCAGCTCCATGGCCTGGGCTGCAATGAAGTTACGCTCCACCTCGCGATCGAGGCGGTGGCCCATGTGTTCGAGCATGATATAGGAGTCGCTGTAGATGCGCGGGCACTGGCCCTGGCGGGTGAGTTTCTGGAAGATCTCGTCGATGTTGGTCATGTTGAAGTTTCCACACAGACAAAGATTCTTGGCCTTCCAGTTGTTGCGGCGCAGGAAGGGATGCACGTACGACATGCCGCTCTTTCCCGTCGTCGAGTAGCGCAGGTGCCCCATGTAGAGTTCACCGCGGAACTTGTTCACATCAGTGGCAAAAATCTTATCAATGGCGTCCTTGCCTTCAGCACGCTCGCGGAACATGTACTCATGACCGGGCTCGGTGTCCAGTTTCACACTGGCGATGCCGGCGCCTTCCTGACCGCGGTTGTGCTCTTTCTCCATCATCAGATAGAGTTTGTTCAGACCATATTTCCATGTGCCGTACTTCTGTTCGTAGTATTCCAGCGGCTTCAGAAGGCGTATCATGGCAACGCCACATTCGTGTTTGAGTTGTTCCATATTCGGGACAGGGTTATCCTTGTTGCTTGATGTTGATGTGTTATAAAAAAAGAAGAATGAACAGAGCGTGTCGTGTTCATTCTTCCATATTGCTTGACATTAGTTTCTCAAGATATTAACCAGCAGCGACGCTACCGAAGTGACAATTCCGATGAAGGAGAACCAGATGGTGGTCGATTGACCGATGGCAGAGTTCTTTGCCTTCACGCGGTTTGGCTCCACGTAGATAATGTCGTTCTGCTGCACATAGTAGTAGGGCGAACTGAAGATGTTGCCATCGTTCAGGTTCAGACGCACGGCACGCTTCTGACCGGTGGCATCCTCACGAACGAGCAGCACGTTGTCGCGCTTACCGTAGATGGTCAGGTCGCCAGCCTGGGCAATGGCCTCAATGACGCTCATCTTCTCAGTCGACACAGGGATGACGCCGGGACGGCTCACTTCACCCGTCACCGTCACGCGGTAGCTGGCCATGCGTACAGTCACGATGGGATCCTCCGACTGCTGCAGGTCCATCATCACCTTGTCATGGATTATTTTCTCACATTCGCCCTTCGTCAGGCCAGCCACACGGATGCGCCCCACACGCGGGAAGTTGATGCAACCGTCGTTGTCTACGAGGTAGGTCTGCAGGTTGCCGCCACCCGTCGAAAGGTTACCCGTTGGATTTAGCGTGTTCGATACCGAGAGGTTGAAATGGCTCACGGCCTTGGGGTCAGAGACACCGCCCACGGTGATGGTCAGCAGGTCCTTCGGCATGATGCGGGCATCGAAGAGGCCCTTCGATGCAGCCAGGGTCAGCGAGTCAATGTTCTGGAAGTAAGCCACTTCCTTGCTGCCTGTGCAGCTGCCCATACTGATAATCATGGCCAGAACTGCAAACGGAATGAGAAGTTTTTTCATATTCGCCTTTGATATAGTTTCGTTAATTTCGCCTGCAAAATTACAAAAAATTTATCAAGTAGAAAAGCAATTGGCTAAAAATTAAGCCACAACGCCATTTTTTTTACTTAATAGAACTTGAAGTAGCGGCGGGCGTTGTTGTAGGAGATGTCTTCCACCATCTGTCCGAGCAGTTCCATGTCGGCAGGCAGGAGGCCCTTCTCTACGTCGTTGCCCAGCAGGTTGCACAGCAGGCGGCGGAAGTACTCATGGCGCGGATAGCTCAGGAACGAGCGCGAGTCGGTGAGCATGCCCACAAAGCGGCTCAGCAGTCCCAGCACCGACAGGGCGTTCATCTGACGCGTCATGCCGTCCAACTGGTCGTTGAACCACCAACCCGAGCCAAACTGAATCTTGCCGGGGCACGAACCGTCCTGGAAGTTGCCCAACATGGTGGCAATCACCTCGTTGGCGCAAGGGTTCAGCGTATATATAATGGTACGCGTAAGCAGGCCGCGCTGGTTCAGTCCGTCGAAGAAGCGGCTCATGGCTTTGGCGGTGTTGAACTCGCCGATGGAGTCGAAGCCCGTGTCGGCGCCCAGCCGGTTGTACATCAGCGTGTTATTATCGCGGATAGCGCCGTAGTGGAACTGCTGTGTCCAGTCGCTCTTTGCGTCCATCTCGGCCATTGTCGTCAGGAAGCAGTTCTTATACTGGCGGGTCTCATAGACCGACAGCGACTGTCCGCGCATGGCCTTCTCGAAGATGATGTCGATCTGCGACTCGGTGTAGGGCTCGTCGTAGAACTCCTCGATGCCGTGGTCGCTCAGCCGGCAACCCTCCTGATGGAAGAAGTCGTGACGCTTCTGCAGGGCATCCACCATATCGGCAAAGCGGGTGATGGTCACACCTGACACCTGCTCCAGCTGGTGCACGTAGTCGGGGAACTCAGGCTTCTCGATGTTCATGGCTTTGTCGGGACGCCAGGCGGGAATCATCTTAATCTCGAAACCGCTCTCACGGGTCTGCTTGTGGTAGCGCAGGTCGTCCACGGGGTCATCGGTCGTGCAGACGCACTCCACGCCGTAGTGGCGCATCAGGCCGCGGGCCGAAAACTCGGGCTGCTTCAGCTTCTCGTTGCACTCGTCGAAAATCTCGCGCGCAGTCTTGGGCGACAGCAGTTTTTCAATGCCGAAGGCGGTCTTCAGTTCCAGGTGGGTCCAGTGGTACAGCGGGTTGCGCAGCGTGTAAGGCACGGTCTCGGCCCACTTCTCAAACTTCTCCCAGTCTGTCGTGTCGGTACCGGTGCAGTAGCGCTCGTCGACGCCGTTAGTGCGCATGGCACGCCACTTGTAGTGGTCGCCACCCAGCCACAGCTCGGTGATGCTTTTAAACTTGTGGTCGTCGGCCACCATTTTAGGAATCAGATGACAGTGATAGTCAATGATGGGCATCTTAGCCGCATGCTTGTGATACAATTCCTGCGCCGTTGTGGTCTCCAGCAGGAAGTTCTCGTCCATGAATTTTTTCATTTGTCTTTTCTGTTTAAGTTATTTTTCGGCAAAGTTACGAATAAGTGAGCGAAAAACCAAATTTATTTGAGTTTTTCCGCGCTCGGCGACGAAGGAGACGCTTTCGGAACGAAGTGGAGAAAGAACGAAAGTATCTTCGGCGGTAGCCAGAGATACGAATAAGTGAGCGAAATACAAAGTAAAAACGAAAGTTTTTGCTTTAATTTTGGCAACTATATACTTTTGGGAACGATATATCTGTTCTTTCTCCGCTGTACTACGAAAGCGGCCGCTCGACATCCCGAAGGGTGGCGCTTTCAGAGCGAAGCGGGGAAAGAAAGCCGAGCGGACACAAGGACAAATGGAGAAAAGACCCCAACGGGGTCTCATTTGCATAACCGCAGGTCTTGACCTGCGGGGGCAAGTCATCCTCACTGCTACGACCCCAGAGGGGTCGCACAACAAGAATTACTGTACGATTGTGCGACATCTTCGAAGTCGCTCCCTGCATAGTTACACTTTTCCGCAGGTCAAGACCTGCGGTTAAGCATATGCGACCTCTCCGAGGTCCTTGTGTCCGCTCGGCCCGCAGGGACGCTTTCAGAGCGAAGCGGGGAAAGAAAGCCCAGCGAAACCCCTTTAAGCCCCCTTTTAATAATTCTCAGCCTTCAGCTCGAAGTAAGACTGGGGGTGATTGCACACAGGGCACTCCTCGGGAGCCTTCGGACCCACTACGATGTGGCCACAGTTGCGGCATTGCCAGATGCGGTCGCCGTCGCGCGAGAACACTACTTCGTCCTCAATGTTCTTCAGCAGCTTGCGGTAGCGCTCCTCGTGGGCCTTCTCAATCTTAGCCACGCCGCGGAACTTCTCAGCAATCTCGGTGAAGCCCTCTTCGTCGGCCTCTTTTGCCATGCGCTCGTACATGTCCGTCCACTCGAAATTCTCGCCCTCGGCAGCAGCCTTCAGGTTCTCTGGAGTCGACTTGATGGCGCCGCCTTCCAGCAGCTTGAACCACATCTTGGCATGCTCCTTCTCGTTGGCAGCCGTTTCCTCGAAGATAGCGGCAATCTGCTGGTAGCCGTCCTTCTTGGCCTTGCTGGCCCAATAGCTGTACTTGTTGCGTGCCTGACTTTCGCCGGCGAAAGCCTCTTGGAGGTTGCGCTCGGTCTTTGTTCCTTTCAGTTCTTTCATAATGTTTTTGTTTTAATTGGTTGATAATGATTATTTTTACTTTCCAAACTTCTTTAACTTCCCAAACTCAACCTTCCTAACCTTCCGTTATCTCTCCCGCTATAGACGTTTCCATGGCGGCACGTACGGCCTGGGCATCGCCCTGGTGGATGGCATTCAGATACATGAGCTTGGTGACGGCAGCCTCCACGGTACCATCGCGACCGCTGATCACTCCTGCCTGCTGCAACTGGTAGCCGGTGTCGTAGCGGCTCATCTCGACGCTGCCTGCCACACACTGACTGATGTTGACGATACACACACCGCGCTCGCTGGCCGCCTGCAGGGCGCGCAGCAGCCACGGCTGACGCATGGCGTTGCCGCTGCCGTAAGAGCGCATGACGATGGCCTGCAGCTCTGGGGCAGAGAGCATGTGGCGCACCACGTTCTCCTGGATGCCGGGGAACAGCGAGAACACCACGATGTTAGGATTCATCTGGTAGTGAGGGATGAGCGGCCGCGAGAAGTCGGGCCGCAGGATGCAGTGGTCGTTGAACGTGAAGTTGATGCCGGCATCGCAGAGATGCGGGTAGTTGAACGAGTCGAAGGCATCGAAGCCGTCGGCATTTTGTTTTGTCGAACGGTTGCCACGCAACAGCTTGCCACTGAAGTAGATACACACCTCAGGCACCCTCGCCCGTCCGTCCTTTCCGTAGGCCGATGCCAGTTCGATGCTGGTCACGAGGTTCTCCTTGCCGTCGGTGCGCAGCTGTCCCAGCGGCAATTGCGATCCGGTGAGGATGACGGGCTTGGTGAGGTTCTCGAGCATGAAGGAGAGCGCCGATGCCGTGTAGGCCATCGTGTCGGTGCCGTGCAGAATGACGAAGCCGTCGTAGCGGTCGTAGTTGCTGGCAATGATCTGCACCAGCTGGGCCCACGTGCGCGGACAGACGTCACTGGAGTCGATGGGCGCCGTGAACTGGTGCACATCGATGCCCGTGCTCAGATATTCCATTTCCGGCAGGTTGCTGACGATGTTGTTGAAGTCGAGCGGCTCGAGGGCTCCCGTGCGCGGGTTGCGGCCCATTCCGATGGTTCCGCCCGTATAGATGAGCAGTACTTTATTGTTCATAGTGCAAAGGTACGAATAAGTGAGCGAAATGCAAAGCAAAAACCAAAGTTTTTTGCTTTCATTTCCGAGTGAAAGTACCTTCGGCGGAGTCAAAGGTACGAATAAGTGAGCGAAAAACCAAAAAAGAAAACCAATTTTTCTTTTTGTATTTCCGAGCGATAGTACCTTCGACGTATGTCAAAGGTACGAATAAGTGAGCGAAATGCAAAGCAAAAACCAAAGTTTTTTGCTTTCATTTCCGAACAAATGGAGCAGCGAGTGCCAATAAACTCGTTTAATTGGCCGAGTCGTGACATTTGAAGACGAAGTCAACAAATGGAGCAGCGAGTGCCAATAAACTCGTTTAATTGGCCGAGTCGTGACATTTGAAGACGAAGTCAACGAAAGTACCTTCGGCGGAGTCAAAGGTACGAATAAGTGAGCGAAATACCAAAAAAGAAAACCAATTTTTCTTTTTGTATTTCCGAGCGAAAGTATTGTTTTAGAATTTCGTTTTCCATACGGCTACAAAGTTGGCAAAAAAACATTCGAAAACCAAAAAATACGTTAACAGCAAGAGGCGTTTTGTTAAACAATCCTATATTATATTCACATTCTTTTTGTCCGATTTATGGTTCGTTAACATTGCGTTCGTAGCTCGTCAGCAATATAATGAGGCTTTCGTCCGAAAGCCTCATTATGAAATAATGTGACAAAAGCGATAGTCCCGGTGTTGAATGGTGCAGCCCCTGTGGGGGGAAAGGAAGCCCCACCCCCAGCCCACATCGTAGTAAGATCGACCCCTCGTTGCCTTCCACCCGGTTCCCTGCATGGTTTACGGGATACAATCTGGGAACAGAAATCCCACTGGCTTTAGCATTTTAACTGAAAACCAGAGGGTTGCAAATTGTAGTGTCAATCTTGATAAGATGATTCTAAGACTGTTATATTTCAACATAGTAATTTGAATCATGTGGAATCGCAACTCCTTTTGCTCCAGTAAGGTTAAAGTGACTAACCATCTTTGCCTTCATTTCCTTTGTTGTCAGATTGCCATCCTTCAAGGCTAGAAGGAAGGGGTATAGGAATTCTTCAAGTTGCGGTATCATATCTTAATCTATTTTTCTGTTAACAATTCTCCCATTGTTGTGTCAGTAAATGTATGCCAAATCTCCAAGGAGATTGGCTTGTAATCGTCAAACAATTGGCAAACAAACTCAATTTCAAACACAAGCCGAAAGTCTTTAGGATCTTCATCTGGCTGTCCTTCTTTTCGAGTTCCGACTCTGGCTATCTTGATAAA
>Ga0256404_1003928_pt1 | contig 29109 bp, 21 predicted proteins | sample RumenRJG_01DNA_FD_185990 | JGI IMG/M metagenome (GOLD analysis project Ga0256404, IMG submission 185990) | Bovine rumen microbial communities from Lethbridge, Alberta, Canada - RJG_01 | ecosystem: Host-associated > Mammals > Digestive system > Stomach > Rumen | place: Canada: Alberta | collected...
TCAGGACCGTCCCCGGTGACTCATCAATGGTGGAAAAGACGGATGCCGGTGAAGCACATGACCATGTCATGGGCATCGCAGGCTGCGATGACGTTGTCATCACGGATGGAACCGCCGGGCTGTGCGACGTATTTGACGCCGCTGCGGTAAGCGCGCTCGATGTTGTCGCCGAAGGGGAAGAAGGCGTCGGAGCCCAGGGTCACGTCGGTGTTGCCTGCAAGCCATGCTTTCTTTTCTTCAGTTGTGAAGACAGCGGGCTTCTCGGTGAAGAGGGCCTCCCACTTGCCGTCATCGAGAACGTCCATGTATTCCTCTCCGATATAGAGGTCGATAGCGTTGTCGCGGTCCGCGCGGCGGACGCCTTCTTTGAAGGGAAGGTTGAGGACCTTGGGGCACTGGCGCAGATACCAGTTGTCGGCCTTCTGACCGGCAAGGCGTGTGCAGTGGATACGGGACTGCTGGCCGGCGCCGATGCCGATGGCCTGGCCGCCCTTGACGAAGCATACGGAGTTGGACTGGGTATACTTGAGGGTGATGAGGGCGATCGCCATATCATCGCGGGCTGCGGCGGGCAGGTCTTTGTTCTTAGTCACAATGTTGGAGAAAAGAGCGTCGTCGACAACAAGCTCATTGCGGCCCTGTTCAAAAGTGATACCGTAGACCTGCTTCTTCTCGATGGGAGCAGGAACGTAGTCGGGATCCATCTGCAGGATGCAGTAGTTGCCCTTCTTTTTGCTCTTGAGGATCTCCAGGGCGTCGTCGTCATATGCGGGGGCGATGATGCCGTCGGAGACTTCGGGCTTGATCAGGTTTGCGGTGCAGGCATCGCACTTGTCGGACAGGGAGATGAAATCACCGAAGCTGGACATTCTGTCCGCGCCGCGGGCACGTGCGTAGGCACTTGCGAGGGGAGTAAGCTCTCCGGCATCCTCTACCCAGTAGATCTTTTTCTCCACCTCAGTGAGGGGAAGGCCGATGGCCGCGCCTGCAGGGGAAACATGCTTAAAAGATGTCGCCGCGGGCTTGCCGGTCGCTTTTTTGAGCTCTTTGACGAGCTGATAGCCGTTGAGGGCATCAAGCAGGTTGATGTAGCCGGGACGGCCGTTGAGTACGGTGATGGGAAGTTCCTGCCCGTCTTCCATATAGACGCGGGAAGGTTTCTGATTGGGATTGCATCCGTATTTGAGCTGAAGTTCTTTCATTTTTAATCTCCATTCCTGAGGGCTCTGTTCGACGGGCGGCAGGAAATCTGCAGCAGGTCACATGGGACGGCATCCTCATAAAAGGTACTGCGGTCCTGCTGCCGTCATGTATGTTTCGTCCGGTTTCTTATTTGTTCTTGTTGATGATACGGCTCTCTGCCGCGCCTGTCTCGATGTCGATGAAGCGGACAAAGAGGGAGACTTTATTGTCTTCGTTGAGTGCATCCCAGATGCGGCCGGCAAATGTGTCGATATCCGCAGTGAAATCATCCGCAAAGGCAAGTTTGACGGGCTCGCCGGCGAAGGAAGGCAGGGGATTGCCGTCGCCCTGGTAAGTGGAAATAAAGCGGCCCTGGCCGGCTGCGGGATTCTCATAGGCAAAGGTCTGACGCAGACATGCCGAAGGATCTCCGTCATCGGATTTGAGGATGGACATGGCAAAATTGTACTTGCCTGCTTCCACATGGAGAACGCCCGAGATCCTGGGTGTATAGTTGGGAGCATCGGGCTCAAACTCGCGGCTGCGCAGGGACTGTTCAAATGTCATCTGGCGGTCAAGGCCTTCGTAGATCGTATCTGTCTGGTCGCCGTTGGTGACGATGGTCTTGTTGCCCAGAACGCGTACGGGCGCGTAGATGATCAGGCTGGGATCTTCCATTTTGGAAGGGTCAAAGGCCTCGGTGCGGATTCCATCGCCTTCTGTGACGAAAACTCTGTTGCGGCTGTTGGAGCTTCTGCCCATGATGAAGTAGGCGATGACAGCCTTTTTGCCGTCTGCGCTCCTGCCGATGGTAATACCTCTTCCGGGGTAGCTGACTTCACGGAGAATCTTCTCAAGATCTGCCATAATTCTGTTCCTTTCCTTTCCGGCGCAATACCGGTATGACTTGCGCCCTTTCCTTTCTGTACACGTGAAAAATGATTTTATCAGATATCAGCATTTCAATCAATAAACATTTACTGTCTCCGACGTCCTTTATTTTTCCCTTTCTTTTTCAGCACACAGGGCCCGCCTGCGGCTCCTGAGAATTTGTCTGTTACGGGTCAGTCCGTGCCCAACTCAAGCGGGATTTCGAGGATCTCCTGCCTGTTGCTGAAAAAAGGCATTGTCTGGTCAACGATAAGGCAGACGGTTCCGTCGTCCCGGATCCAATACTTGTATGCATCATCGTCAACATCTTCCACATAATCTTCTATATCTGCCTTCAATATGTTGGCATAACCTTCTTTCTCGATCCATGACCAGACGGTGCGGCGCACCTTTCGCATAAGGCCGAGATCTGCCACCCCGGTCAGCTCATCCAAAGACACCTGCTCTCCGTCCGAGAGGCGGAAAGTCAAGCCGCAGTATTCATTGGTCTGTATATCCCCGGCAGTCTTCACATGTACCAGGCGCACACACATCAGACCCTTTCCGGTATAGACACCGTCCAGACCGACGTAGTCACGGTATGCAGTGTCTGCGGACGCCGTCACGACGCTGTTCATATCAGCCGGCTGTTCATTTGCAGGATCTGCAAAGTAATCATCCATCTGCTGCCTGAGGACAGCATTGATCTTTTCGGCATAGGGATAATATTCATCCTCGATCTGCACAAGGTCATAATAATGGGTAAAGAGACTGTCCTTTCCGTCGGCAAGGCTGACCGAAACAGACCGGTCATCCTTCTGTGTGACATATTTTACCTCTTGATAATCGGCAGCGATGCTCTGGAGTATCTGCGTTCTCTTTGCCTCCGCATCGGCGCGGTGCGCGGCAAAGCTCTCATCCGCCGGCTGCTGTGCGGCTGCAGCGTCGCAAAGTTCCATTACTTTTCCGTAGCAGTCACAGACCTCGGATCGGTCGGGAATATCCACAGCCTGTGCAGCCAGCTCATCCGCTCTGTACAGCTCAGCCAGGATATGTCCTTCCATAGCCTCATGGCTGGTACCGTCGATTCCTTCCGCTTTCTCGTATTCAGCGGATGCTTGTTCGTACTGCTTTTCCGCCATCAGCGCATCCGCCTTTTTCAGGGTGCGGGCAAGTCGCTTTTCGGGCAGGTTATAGATATAGCCTCCGATGGCGGCCGCCGCCAGAATGATCACAAGACCGATGATCACATGATTTTTGTTAAGCCGCATTCCTTTTTTGTTTTCACCGGAAGCGGTCGGTTCCTTTTTCTGTTCTTCCATCCTTTATCTCTCTATAACTGTTGGCCGGGAGTGTTTTCTGCCAAAACCGGTTAATAGACGGCCGTTTTCTACTGCTGCTGTACTGCCCCTTCGGCCGCAGCCATGCGTTCGCTGCGGATCTCAGCAAGCAGTGCGTTGTTTGCCTCTTCATATTCATTGAAGTAGTCCGTATCTTCGGCATCAAAAACTTCCGGATCGATCGTTCCCTGGTACCAGCTCTTACTCTCGAAATAGTCGCGGATACTGTCGGTATCGAACTTGCGGCCGTGGCGGGCATATACCTCGTTGATCGCCATCTGCAGGGAATAGTCATCGAGTTCTTCAAGTTCTTCCCTGGTATAATAGCGGCTGCCGGAATCCGCAAGTATATATTCGGATCCGTCTTCGGCTGTCACATTGTCTCCAGACAGTCCCATATCCGCAGTCACTTCCTGGTCGACGACAGATCCTGCAGCTTCTTCCTCTGCCGTTTGGTCGATAGTCTGCGCTGCGACTGCCGCACCACTGTCCTCTTCTCCGTCGACCACAGTCTGGTTATTGTCCGATAAGGACTCGTCCTCATCGGGATAATAGACCTCATTGCCGTCTTCGTCGGTGACCCAGCCGGTTTCATGGTCCTCATCATCCTCCGCGATGTACTCATCCTCCTGCTCTGTGTTTTCCTCGACATCGGCATCTTCTGCCTTCTGTGCCTCCACAGATTCGTCATGAGAAGGATCCTGCGCCTCCGCGGATTCGTCATCGGAAGTAGGATTCTGTGCCTCCACCGCCGTCTCTTCAGTCTTCTGCCCGGCAGGGGCGGGATCTACAGCATTGCTCTGTGCATTATTCTGCTGGGCGGCGCTGTCATACTCGTTCTGTGCGCTGCCGGAGGACGGCTGCGTGTTCCGGGCATACGAGGAGGCTGCCTGTCCGGAGGCAGGGGTCTGCTGACCCTGATTGAGGTTTTCCTCCTGCCGGTTATTGTCGTCGTATGTGGCAACCGTATTCTTTTCGCCGGTATCCTTTCTGCCGGAGGCAGGCCTGAACAGCATGAAAAGGAGGCTGCAGAACACCAGCGCCACCACGGCGATGGCACCGATCATGAGATAGCGGCTGACATCAGGTTTATCGCCCCCGTCTTCTGCGGAAAATCCCGCATCGGAGCCGCCGTAGATCATCCCCCTTCGGGATCCGGCTTTCCTGGAACCGCGGGGTTCGGGATCGCGCTGGCGCAGGCGCTGCGTCAGAGAATCCTCCTGTTTTTCACGGACGGGAGCACTTTCCTTTTTCGTCACAGCTGCGGAGACCTTTTCCCGGTTTTCCGGGACAGACGCACTGTTCTTTTTCAATACAGGTATCGTATGATCTGCTTCCATCCCGGCATCCCATTTTTCGTCGGACACGAATTTCATACCGCCGGCAGCAGATGCCTTTGCGTCGGGCGCGGATTTCATGCCGCCGGGCACAGATGCCTTTGCGTCGGAGGCGGATTTCATGCCGCCGGACACGGATGCCTTTGCGTTGGAGGCGGATCCTGCTGATGCCGGACCTGTCTTTGCCCCTTTTGACGCGGCTTTCATCCTCTTGGGCGCAGCTTCATTGCCGCAGCGGGTACAGAAGAGATCATCATCTTCCATGGGCATTCCACAATATATACAATGGCGCATAGCAATTTCCTTTCTATCGTGAAAATCCGAAAAGTAAACACTTTTTCACTCGTTTATCATACCATCATTTCTTCTTAATTAATAGTCCTTCAAAAGCAGTCGGTCCGCCTTTTAAACATGAAATTCTGCTCCTCATATATTCCGTCCAAAAACCTCCCCTTGTTCTCCGGTGCTTTTTATGATTCCTGCAAGAGCCATTTCAAAAATGATAAATTTTTTATGCAAACCGTCAAAGATTATTTACTTTATATAATTATTCCTGTAGAATATGTATAAGTTGCGTCCTGCCTGCCGTCTTTACAGGCGGAGCAGTTGACATCGTGCGGTTTTCAAATACCGCAGGCAGGGATTCGGTCACAGAGAACAGCAGATCCTGTCTGATCATCCCGTCAGACAAAAAAGATTGCATCTTTTGCATCTGCATATTCCCGAATGTTTAACGTGTACGGTCCCAAACGTTGCTATAAATAATGAAAGAGAGGGCTCATCATGAAACAAACTGAAATGTTAGCAATGATCCTGGCCGGTGGTCGGGGAAGTCGTCTGCATGATCTCACCAACAAAGTGGCGAAGCCTGCAGTTGCATACGGTGGAAAATACCGCATCGTCGATTTCCCCCTCAGTAACTGCGCCAACAGCGGCATCGATGTTGTAGGCGTTCTGACACAGTACGAATCCGTGCTTCTGAACAGCTATGTTGCAAAGGGAGGCCTTTGGGGCCTTGACACCAAGGACAGCGGCGTTTTCGTCCTGACTCCTCGTGAAAAAGCTGATTCCGGTCTCGAAGTCTTCCGCGGAACCGCAGATGCGATCTCTCAGAACATCGATTTCATCGACAGCTACAATCCCGAATACCTTCTCGTCCTCTCCGGCGACCATATTTACAAGATGAATTATGACAAGATGCTGGACTGCCACAAGGAGAAAGATGCAGCAGCCACGATCGCGGTCATGCCTGTTCCGATCGAAGAGGCAAGCCGTTTCGGCATCATGATCACAGACGATGACGACAATATCGTTGACTTCGAGGAAAAGCCTGCAAATCCCCGCAGCACACTTGCTTCCATGGGTATTTACATCTTCTCCTGGCCGAGGCTTCGTGAGCTCCTCGTAGCAGATATGGCTGACCCCAATTCCGATCACGACTTCGGCAAGAACATCATCCCTACTCTGCTGAATGCAGGCGACAAGCTTGTCGCATTCAAGTTCGAGGGTTACTGGAAGGATGTCGGAACCATCGATTCCCTCTGGGAAGCAAATATGGATCTGCTGGATGAGAACTGCGAACTGAACCTCGATGATCCCACATGGAAGATCTACACCGAGGATGCTTCCGGACTTCTGGGCCTGCCCGCTTACATTGGTCCGAACGCTGACATCGACCGCGCATACATCACGCAGGGCTGCCGTGTCGACGGTAAGATCAAGAATTCTGTCATCTTCACCGGCGCAACCGTAGGAACCGGCGCACAGGTCATCGATTCTGTTCTGATGCCCGGTGTAGTCGTAGGCGACGGCGCAGTCGTCACCAGAGCACTGGTTGCTGACAATGTCAAGATTGCTGCAGACGCAGTCATCGGCAGCGCCGACAGCAAGGAAATCCTGCTGCAGGCGCAGGATGTTTAAGGGGAGGACAAAACAATGGCAAAAGCATTTGGTATCATAACTTCTTCACCGGAGCACAAAGTTGACGGTATGCAGGACTATCGTCCGATCGGCGCATTCTCCTTCCTCGGCAGATTCCGTGTGATCGATTTCCCGATCTCCAACTTCAGCAACAGCGGAATCAATAACATCCAGGTTTATATCACCAAGAAGCCCCGCTCTCTGGTAGCGCATATCGGCACCGGCCGTCACTACAACATCAACTCCAAGCGCGGCAGAATCCAGATCATCGTTCCCAATGAGGAACTGGTCAATTCTATCTACAACACAAATATCAATGCGCTGTTCTCTAATATCGACTATATCCGCCGTCAGTCCAAGGATTACGTCGTGATCGCTCCCAGCTGCATGGTATTTGCTCAGAACTACGATGAACTTCTTCAGGAGCACGTCAAATCCGGCGCAGACATCACTCTGCTCTATCACAAAGTATTTGACGCAAAAGAAGGCTATTCCACCTGCAACGCTCTGACACTGGACGGCGACAAGGTCAAAGCTGTCACCCCCAACCTGGGCGACGAGGACAACAAGGACATGTTCATGGAGTCCTATGTCATGAAGAAGGATCTCCTGATCGACCTTATGTATGCTGCACGTGAGACTTCCTCTGTCTACACACTGGCCAACATTGTCAACGCCAAGTGCGGTGAGCTGGATGTCCGTGCTGTTGAGCATCACGGCTTCTTCGCTCCCATCACCAGCCTGGAGACTTACTACAAGGCAAACGAGGCTCTGATCGACATCGACGAGTCCGCAACCCTGTTCACCTCCGACTGGCCGATCTACACCAGAACATCCGATTCCTGCCCTACCCAGTTCTATGATGAGGCAGAGGTCAAAAATTCTCTGATCGCCAACGGCTGCGAAGTCCACGGCACGGTAGAGGATTCCGTAATCGGCCGCGGTGTTACCATCGGCAAGGGCTCTGTTGTCAAGGGATGCATTATCCTGGCATACGCTGAGATCGGTGAAAACGTCGTGATCCAGAACCAGATCGTCGACAAATATGCTAAGATCATCCATGAGAACAAGATTCTCGCCGAGCCCGGCACAGTAGGCTACATCAAGCACAGCGATACTCTGTAATCATTGCTGTTTATTGCTGTTTACTTCTGTATCTTTTTCAGGAGGCTGTCGTTTTATAACGGCAGCCTCTTTTTTTGCAGGCTTTCTTTTTTGCCGCCTGCCTTTTTGACAGTCTGCCTTTTTTGCCGGCTTTCTTTTTTGACGGCCTGTCTTTTGCCGGTCTGCTTTATTTTTTTCATGAGCATGTTCGAGGCCTGATGGGCTCATACAAAACGTGTACAAAACGTGTATAGTTACAGGTACAATTTGCAGTCAAATTAGTATGGACAAACCTCATTCAGGTCTTCTATAATCGACTTATGTCGAAAACAAGCACAGTAATGGAGGTGCAATTATGGCAAGACCGCAGAGAAGCAGGCGTGTCTGTGAAAAGCCGTCTATAGAGCGTTTCGTGCCCTGTTCCTCCTCCCTGCCCGACGGAGAAAAACCCGGCGAACCGGTTCTCCTCACGGTAGATGAGTACGAGGTCCTGCGCCTTGTAGACCTCGAGGGACTGACACACAGCCAGTGTGCTACACAGATGAATATTTCCAGGACAACTGCCACTGAGATCTGTGAATCCGCCCGCAGGAAAGTTGCCGCTGCCATTGTCAACGGACGAGAGCTCGTCATCGAGGGCGGCAGCTGGAAACTGTGCAGCGGGAACAGAAAGGACTGTTTTCTGGAATCCTGCATTCGTCCGGAGCAGGCATCAGAGGCCTCCGGGCAGCAGTCCGCACAGGTATAAACCGTTTTTATCACTACTATCATTTACAGGAGAGAAAACATGCTTGAACTTCAGAATATTTCTTTCGGCGTCACCGAGGACAACGGCACCGGCTCTGTCGATAAAGAAATTCTCAATGATATCAACCTCAAGGTAGAGGACAATAAATTTGTGGTCATCACCGGTCCCAACGGCGGCGGCAAGTCCACGCTTGCCAAGATCATCGCCGGCATTGAAAAACCCACGTCCGGCCGGATCTTTTTTGACGGCGTGGATATCACGGACATGAATGTCACCGAGCGCGCAAAGGCGGGCATCAGCTTCGCTTTTCAGCAGCCCGTCCGTTTCAAGGGCATCCAGGTCCTTGACCTGATCCGTCTGGCAGCCGGAAAGAGAATGTCTCCCGCCGATGCCTGTAAGTATCTGGCAGAAGTCGGTCTGTGCGCCAAGGATTACATCAACCGTGAAGTAAACGCCAGCCTGTCCGGCGGCGAACTTAAGCGCATTGAGATCGCCACTGTCCTTGCACGCAGCACCAGACTCTCTGTCTTTGACGAGCCCGAGGCAGGCATCGATCTGTGGAGCTTCCAGAACCTGATCCAGGTCTTCGAGAAGATGCGCTCCCAGATCAACGACAGTTCCATCATGATCATCTCCCACCAGGAACGTATCCTCGAGATTGCGGATGAGATCGTTGTTCTGCGGGCCGGCAGGATCGCGGCGACAGGTCCCAGGGAAGATATCCTGCCCACACTGATCGGAACCCCTTCCGCTGTCGAGGCCTGCAAGGTCCTTACAAGCAAGTAATCTTAGCTTTTACAGTTGTGTAAAAAATGTCAGTGTAAGGAAATGCAGTAAACCGATCCGGTTATTGCCCTGCAGCTTCCGCCCTGGCAAAGATCCGGGGGACGCTTTCGCGGTTCCTGTATAGATGAGATTGGAGATAGCAGCATGCTGAAGATTAAAGAAATTGACGAAATACAGAAAAGACTCCTTCAGGAGATCGCCGACCTGCACTCTGTGCCCGAAGGCGCATACAATATCCGTGCGAACGGCGAGTCCGCAATGCGCAACACCACAGCCAATATCGATATCATTTCCAAGGAGAACGGATCCGGAATCGATATCAAGATCAAGCCGAACACAAAAAACGAGAGTGTCCACATCCCTGTTGTCATGAGCCAGAGCGGCCTCAAGGAAGTGGTCTACAATGATTTCTACATCGGTGAGAACAGCGATGTTGTGATCGTCGCGGGATGCGGCATTGACAACTGCGGCACCCAAGATTCCCAACACGACGGCATCCATCGTTTCTATGTCGGCAAGGGCGCCAAGGTCAAATATGTCGAGAAGCACTACGGCTCCGGCGACGGCACCGGCAAGCGCCTGCTCAATCCCGGTACCGAGGTCTATATGGAGGAAGACAGCACCATGGAGATGGAAATGGTGCAGATCAAGGGCGTTGATTCCACCAAACGTGATACAAAGGCCGAACTCAAGGCCGGCGCGCGTCTGGTCGTGCAGGAGCGTCTGATGACACACGGCACCCAGGATGCCCACAGTATCTACAAGGTCGTCCTGGACGGCGACGGCTCCAGCGCGGACGTGGTCTCCCGCTCGGTTGCCCGCGATCACTCCTACCAGAAGCTGGATATGTGCATCCTCGGAAACGCAGCCTGCCACGGCCACACCGAGTGTGATTCCATCATCATGGACGAAGGCCGCATCCTGGCTGTTCCGTCCCTTGAGGCCAACAGCACGGAAGCTGCCCTCGTACATGAGGCAGCCATCGGCAAGATCGCAGGCGAGCAGATCATCAAACTCATGACCCTTGGCCTGACCGAGGCAGAAGCCGAAGAGCAGATCATCAACGGTTTCCTCAAATAAATAGATCCGGCCATCAAAAAAATCTCAATATCAAAGGATCAGGACTCGCATGAAATATCAATCATTCAAGATTCGTCTGTGAGTCTTGCGCGATGAAGAATAAAAAGCCGATCGCAAGTAAATAAGCCACGACATCATAAGACTCCTGCCGCATCTGTGTGAATGCAGCAGGAGTCCTGTGTTTCTCCGGACAGAAAGGAGTTTCTCCCATGCTATTTTTCAAAAAGGATAAAAAGGATAAAAAGGCGGAAAGTTCAGGGAATGGTTCCCTGTCCTACGATCCCTCTTTTCAGGAACCCGTGCTTCGCTGCAGCATCTGCAACGGCGAGCAGGTCGCGGGCTTCAGGGATAAAAAGACCGGTGCCTTTTCCGAGGTCATGCTGATCCGCTCTCCTCAGGATCTGGAGGAATTCCGCAATCAGTATAAGATTCGGGAAGAGATCAGGAAAATCTACTGAACCATGCTGCGGCCTGTGCAGCAGAACCGCCCTGTCCTTCCAGATCCTCCAGAAGGGGATAGAGCTCCCGGTATTCCTGCTCCTGCCTGTCGGCCGGAAAACTCAGCCCATATCTGCGGACCCGTCCGTCCGGCTCCAGGATGACAGTAAGACGGCATGTTGATCCGGCTGTCGAAAGCAAGGTCTGCAGACAGAGCGTCATCTCTTCCAGGTCGGCCGCCCCGCGGGTCAGGATCGCCTGCGCGCGCAGATATTTGCGCATCCTCTTCCGCTCCTTCTCTCCTATGACAGGCAGGCGCCCCGCTGTGCTGTTGTGCCGCAGGTCCGCCAGTTTCACACGCGCCGCGATCCGGTTGCCCGAGAGCCTCTCTACGTAGTCCAGATAGGGCGTATTGTCATCATGCGTCAGGAGTGCAAGCGCCTCCATGACGGAGGACGGAAATCCCTCTGCAGCAAGCTGCTCATAAGTCCAGGCCGTATCCTCCATGACATCATGGAGCAGGGCAGTACACGTCTCCTCTTCCGTCTCCATCTGCTCCGCCAGATGAAAGGGATGAAAGACATAGGGCATTCCGCCTTTGTCGACCTGGTCCCTGTGCGCCTCGAAACAGATCTGCATCGCTCTCTGTGTCAGCTTTGTATAAAGCATTTCTCTCCCCTCCTCCGGAACATGCCGCAGTTCTTACTGCCCATTTGCATGCAGGCATGCAATGTGCCCTCATTTGTTTTTGGCTCACACTTACAATATTTGTACAAAGAAAAAGTCCCTCAAAACCTCATCGACAAGGTTCTCAGGGACTTTTCAGAGCTGGCAACGAGAATCGAACTCGTGACCTCCGCACTACCAATGCGACGCACTACCGACTGTGCTATGCCAGCGTATTGTCTGCTGCTGTTTTCCGCAACGAATGTATATTACCACAGCTTTCAGTTTTCTGTCAATCAGAATTTTAAAATATTCTGCAAAAGAATTTTGAAATATTCAGCAAAAAACAATCATCGGAAATTCCGCAAAAAACGATCACCGGAAATCCAGTAAAAAACAATCACCGGAAATCATCGGCGTGGAAGGACCGCCAGGAAATGGCCAACCCCCAGACCCTTTCTGTCAACCCACAGGGGACCGGGGGTCCATCCGTCGGCCAGAAGATACTCCCTTTGTCCGTCTTCTCCTTCCCTGCAGGCATAGCAGAGCATATGGTGGTTTTTATACCTGGGATGCAGGTAAACCTCCAGCAGCACGATTGCACCCTGTTCCAGTGCTCTTTCCACCCCGCTTTCCGTGATCCATGGATGAAAATGAACAGAAACATCCTTTTCCATGCCGACAGCGCGAAGACACCTGCGCAGGTAAAAGGCCGTCATAAAATTGGAAGTGCCGCCGAACCGGCCAAGCAGGTCTTTGTTCCAGTAGGCATGCATGCGCCTGCCGATCTTTGCAAACTGCAGGAACATATCCTCGCTCTTTGTTTTCAGCTTCCTGCCGTTTGCTGCGCGGCTCTGCATGGAACGGACAATGTTGACCATGGCTGTCGGACTGCAGTGTCGTGTAAAGCCGTCTTCAAGCTTCATAAACTGTCCGGTCGTGCAATAGGAAGCAAAGGGGATCCAGATTTCGGATCCCCCAGTCACATGCCCGGCTTTCTCCGGGGCCTTTTTTGCCGGAGACAAATGCTTCGATACCCTCCGGCGGCGGGACTGTCCTTTGCCGCCGAGGCCGGCTTTTTCAAATATCTGATCTGCCTTTCTGATCATCTGTCTGCAACCTTCCAAATCAGTGTTCGATCGCCTCTGTCCAGTATGGCTGATTGTAAATATCGGTGAGACGATAGGTGAGACGGACTCTGCCCTCGGGAAGTGTCACGTCGCTGACTGTCAGCCCTCCCTTGACCGTGATGGGATCGATCATGTGGTATTTGTCCTCGAACTCTCCGTCATATGTATAGTGATCACAGATAAAGTCGATGGTATCTCCGTCCTTGATCTCTGTAAGGTTCTTGGCGATGACCTCGATCTCCTCGTCCTCGTAAACTGTCGATGCACCGGCGACATAGCCATTGGGGTTGTTGTTGTCAAATACAATGATGAGGTCTACGCGCTCGTCGTTGAGAATGGCGGGAACGCGGCCGGTGATGGTCCAGCTGTCTCCGTCTTCTGTTGTATCGAGGTGGTAGTAGGGCACGATATGGCCGTTCAGGGCAAGCCAGGTATCACCGTCATCCGCCACCAGATTTCCGTCCTCGTCAAAGCTGAAGATGTTGTCAAGTCCAAGATTGATGTAGCCCTCCCCGTCATCATAGAACAGGTTGAGGTCCAGGGACTGGACAAGTCCCCACTGCTGTTCGGAGAGACTCATGACATATTTGCCATCCGCGTTCCGGGTCCAGTAGAGGGCTGAAGTATCGATGTGGTTTTCGGAGATATACTGCACCGTCTCTTCATCGCTGATCAGGCGGTCCGAAAGGAATCCTGTATTGTAAGAAGAGAGTCCGCTGATCGAGCTGTAGTCGCCGCCGAGGAAGCTTCCCAGCAGCTGGCTGATCATCTCATCGCTCATACCGGAGCCGTAAGGGGAGCTCCCCGAGTAGGATCCGGAAGAGCCGTCGTCGTAGGCGCTGTCCAGAAGCGTTCCGAACAGGGAAGGAATGGGAGAACCGGTCGTACTGCCGCCGGAAGCCGCCTGGCCACTGACCTGCATACCCGCAAAGGCGCGGATGGCCTCGGAATAATCCTCATCCATGCCGATCTCACTGTAGGACTGTGCTGCCTTGTCCACATATCTGGTGCTCTGGTAAGGGAAATAGATCGACAGGCCGTAGGCATTGGTCATTCCGGAGGAAGTTCGGTTATATTTGACGGCACTCCGAAGGGCCTCGGCCAGTTCTTTGCCTTCTTTATTTCCGATATTGTAAGCCAAATGGGCAAGATCGACCTGATCGATCTTGGCGGATCTTGCAAACTCCCGCGTTCCTTTTCTGGCTGCGGAAACAGTCCTGTAATCCTTGTCCTGGATAGATTTTGTAATGGTCCTCGCAAAGGCGTTCAGCTTCTCCGGTACAGTGTTGGAGAGCTCTGCCAGATCGGTGACCGACAGGGTCGTGCCCTGTCCGGGTGTGCGCCTTGCGCAGGTATTGACAAAGCCGTCTACTATGTTCTGCCCGATCTGTGTGGTGGGCATGGAGGTGTTTTTGCTCAGCGCTGTCAGCCAGTCGGTGTAATACCAGCCGATGCCGGGCTCGGTCTCCTCGGAGGCCACCATATAGTCTGCATACTTATCCAGCATGAGTCCGGTCTCTGTGGTTGCCATCAGGCAGGCGTCAAAACCGACAAAATCAAACTCGACACCGCCGTCCCGGAGAGCCTGGCTGATACCGGAGAGGCTCATGGAACCGCTGGATTTATTTTTTTCATCATAGCCATAGCCGCTGACCGAGCCTGAGCCGTGGTCCCAGAGGATCAGCTCGTTGCGGTTGGCGGGGAAATTCTTCTTGCAAAACTGGATGAAGGAGGAAAGGGTGGCAGGGTCCGTCATAGAGCCTCTGCCTGCATTGTCCACCAGCTGCAAAAGGCCGCCCTCCTTGACCTGATAGATCTGGTTTTTGCTGCTGCTGACGATATTGTTGTTCCAGCGGCTGCATCCGCCGGTGTAGACGATCAGATTCACGTTGTCGGCAATTTTAGCGGAAGCCATTTCCTGCAGGTCGGAAGTCGCCATTTTGCTGCGGGACTCAAGGTCGGTGCCGCACAGGTAGACCATGATCGTCACGACATCTTTGCCGTTTCCAATGATCTTCGTGCGCTTTTCACGGGACCCGGAAACCACTTCACTGTTCAGGTTTCCGACCGCGCTGCTGTTCGACCAGGTACTTTCCTGCGACCCGGAGGATGTATCTGATGATGTCCCCGCGCCGGGGTAGCCGCCAAAGCTTCCACCGGAAGAATCATTGGCGGTGCCGTAATCATAGCTGACACTGCTGTCCGCGGAGCCTCCAAAGAGATTTCCTCCTCCGAACAGATAGACAAGGGCAATGATAATGATCACCGGCAGGCTCAGGCCCGCGCTGCGGGTGATTCTTCCTCCGCCGCTGTTTTTGCCGCCGAATCCGTTTCCGGGTCCGACAGGGCCTCCGCCCAGTCCCGATCCTCTGCGCCCCAGACCGGTTCCCTGTCCGGTCACGTTTTTCTGCCTGCTGCGCGGCCTTCGTTGATCCATTCTGCACCTCCCTTTTGTTGCTTTGACACTGTTCTCAGCGTGGTTTTCTCATTCTTTCCGACCATGCCGCCCGCCAAAGCGGCAGCGCGAGGAGAAATTCGCGGAGGCGATTTCTCCGGTGCGATCACAGATGTTTGCTGCTGCCCCGCGGCAAAAACATCCGGAGTGAAAATCTTCTATTTGGATAGTATCTTTATATAAGCTGCTTTACAGACCTGCTGCCAGTTTTTCTGCTTCCGCAAGAACACTTTCGAATTTTTGCAGCGCGGCATGCACCGGAGCCGGGCTGGCGAGGTCGACGCCTGCGTGCCTGAGTTCATCGAGGGGATCCGCGCTGCCGCCCATGGAAAGGAATTCCAGATAGCGGGACACCGCTTCCGGTCCTTTTGTCCGCACTGCCTCGGAGAGGGCAACGGCGGATGTGTAGCCTGTCGCATATTTATAGACATAGAAAGGTCTGTAAAAATGAGGGATCCTCGCCCATTCGTACTGTACTTCCTCATCCATGGTCAGAACCGGGCCGAAGTAATCGCGGACCAGTCCCGCATAGAGGGCGTTCAGGCTGCCGGGATCCAGGGCGTCTCCCCGCTCTGCCATCTCATGGGCGTTTTTTTCGAATTCAGCAAACATCACCTGACGGAAAACAGTGCCCTTGAAGTTTTCCAGATACTGGTTGAGAAGAGCAAGGCGCTCGCGGGGATCCTCTTCTGTCTTCAGAAGGTGTTCCACCAGCAGGTTCTCGTTCACCGTGGACGCAACCTCCGCCACAAAGAGCGTGTACTCCGAGTAGTGCGGGGGCTGGTTATGACCGGAATACCAGGTGTGCATGGAATGCCCCATTTCATGGGCTATGGTAGATACACTGTCCAGTGTGCCCGTAAAGTTGGTCATGATATAGGGATTCGAATGATAGGTACCGGAACTGAACGCGCCGCCGCTCTTACCGCGGTTTGGATAGACATCGATCCACCTGGAGGAAAAGCCTTCGCGGACGATCTTTCCATAGGATTCTCCCAGAGGGGCGACAGCGTCAAGGACCATCTGCTGTGCCTGTTCATAGCTGTAGTGCCTGCCGCTGCTTCCTGTCAGCGGTGTGTAAAGATCATAATAGTGGAGTTCATCCAGGTCCAGAAGCTTTTTCCGCAGTTCCGCATAGCTGTACATGGCCGGCAGGTGAGCTCTCACCGTCTCGATGAGAGTATCATAGACCTCCACAGGAATATTTTCTCCCGCCATGGACATGGCACGGGAGGAAGCATATCCGCGCACTCCTGCTTCGGCCGCTGCCGCCTTGACAGCACCGGCATAGGTGGCGGCAAAAGTATTGATATGCTGGCGGTATCCCTTATAAAAACTGAGGAAAGCGTTCTTGCGCAGTGTCCTGTCCGGGCTTGTCTGGAGAAGGATATAGTTGGAGCCGGTAAGCTCGTGCTCCTGTCCGTCACTGTCCCTGACAGGATCGAAAACCAGATCCGCGTCCTGGAGGTTGTCCGCAATCTGTCCGGGCGCCGCAAAAACCTCTCCGAAACGCGCCAGCAGCGCCTCTTCCTTTTCCGATAATGTATGGGGCTTCTGCCGGAGCAGTTTTTCCATGGCAAAGCGATAGGGTGCCAGGACCTCTGTGTCCATGGCAGCCCGCAGGGTCTCCTCCGAAAGAGACAGGATCTGGGGCTGTACAAATGCGGTGCGTGTCACCGCCTCCACATACTTTGCGTAAATACGGGCATACATCTTCTGTGCCTGCTGCGCGCGGGTATCTTCGCTCCTGCGCAGGTTCGCATAGCAGAAGAGATCACTGAGGAGAAGGTCCAGCTCTGTCTCTGCCTTCAACAGGGCACCGATCTGTTCTGCCGAAGCTGCCGGATCCTCTTGTCCGATCTTTCCGTCAAATGCAGCAACCGCATCCACTTTCTCCGAAAGCCGGGCAAATGCCGCCTCCCAGGCCTGGTCATCCTCATACAGCGATGTCAGATCCCATTGAAAGGCCGGATCCAGTTCCTTTCTCTCTTTCAGTTCCTCAGCCATAAAGAGTTATCCTCCGTATCTGTTATCCCATATATTTCTGTAAGCGTTCCATATGCTTCTTTCAGTATTCCATACGTTTCTGTAAGAATTCCATATGTTTCTGAAAGAATTCTATATGTTTCCGGAAACTTTCCATACGTTTCTGTAAGAATTCCATATATTTCCGGAAGCGCTCCTTCAATTTGCAGTCCCTTAATACTCTGCAATCGAAAAAGCGTTGACTTCAAAGGTCTTTGTATCTTTCGGAACCGGTCCCGCCGCCGTCAGGACATAAGATGCCTCTTTCCCCGCGGGGATCATCACCCGGCCGGTCTCTCCTCCCAGAATCTCTCCGTCTTCGCTCCGATAGACAATCGTCACAAAAGCCTCCTCATCGGTATCGCTTGCGCAGCTGACGGTTCCCGACAGCATCGGGAGCTCCCTGAAATAATAATAGCCTTCTGACAGCCCCTGGGAATTCTTTCTGCCGGCTGCCGGCGCGTCTTTTTCGTACTCCTCAAGGACATCTGCACTGACTTCCCCGGCCTTATATTTGTCGGAAGAAGGCATTTTCAGTTCCTCCTCTGTAGGGTAGAAATCCTCCGGATCTGTTGACTGCGCCGTAAATTCGATCCTCTGCGGCTCCTCCCCGCGCACCGTCATATCAGCTCCAAAGAAGATCTCGTCGCCCGGCAGCACATATGTGTTGATCCTCTTCTTAGCCGAAGAGATCATCCTCCCGTCGGAGCCATAGGCGGAGACTGTCACGACCGGCCAGATGAGTGCCGTGTCACTGTCTTCGTTGGAGATCTTCACTGCGTAATCCACCAGATAGGCGGGAAGCGCGTTCCCGTAATCATCCGTCTTTTTGGGTGGATACACATTGGACTCATCGATCTGTGTGACCGTATACCCTGTCTCGTCGATCTCCACGCTGAGAAGGTTTTCCTCCTCATCCTCTGTCTTTGTATTTTCTTCACTCTGTCCGTCCAGATAGAGGTTCTCTTCACTGTCCGAAGGTCCATAGACCTGGCCGGGCGCAGGGCCCTTTCCACAGCCTGTCAGCAGTGCCAGCATCAGTAAAACTGCAAGTCCCGTCAAACAGGGGATGCGCGGGATGCGTCTGCGGCCGTGTCTGCCGCAGACAGGAGCGCGGAATATTTGAAGATTATCTTTGTGCCTTTTCAATACAGTCATCCTCATTACATGATGTGAAGGCAAAAGCCGGGCAGGGGAACCCGCCGCATACCTTTGTACCTCAACATCATTTCAATCAAACAAAGTCATGAGCATTTACCTTCTCAGTATATCACTTCTGCCCTGTTCACGGGAGAAAAAAACAGGACCAGGTCCCGTGATCTTCAATTAAACGCCCTTTACTTATCACAAAAAAAGCAGGATCAGGATATCCTTGCTATGTGATATACCTGATCCCGCCGTTTGTAGTCACACCCCGGCCGGGGTGTGACTTGCAGGAGGCTGTTGCAGGTGTGACTTGTTGCGCCCTGCCTCTTATGGGTCCGCCGTCAGTATACTATTGTTACTATTGTCCGTATATTGTGCGCTGCCCGACAAATGGGCACCTTGCTGCATGAGCCCCGCGCTGCCGTCCCGGACACAGAGCACATGCTTACCGCTTATTATTCCTGTGCCGGCCGACAATGACAAGTGCCGTGATCCCAAGTGCAGCCAGGGCAAACGGCAGCAGATATGCCGCGAGGTTTGTCTCATCCCCTGTTTTTACGGGAGATCCGTTCCGCACGGTCTGGGGTGAGGCGGGTGTCACGCTCTTTCTGCCGGACCCTTTGGCAGAGCCCTTCTCTTCCTTCTCCAGTCCATTGGACTTTCCGGGCTCCTCCGGTATATCCGTATACTTCCCGGGTGTCTGCGGTGTTTCGGGCTCTCTCAAAAGGACAGTCTGGGCAGGATCCTGAAGATCCTTATGGGATGCGACAAGGTATTCTCTGCCTGTGTCCTGTTTCTTCCCGTCGCCGGAATCACCGGTTTTCTGACCGTCACTATCCTCGGTCAGGATATAGAGTTCCTCAAAAGCCACGATCTCCATGCTCTGCAGCTTCTGTGTCCCGGACTGATCTCCGCTCTCTGCCGCCGTCCGGCTCTTGGCAAAGAGTGCCGTCCCGTCGAAGGCAAAATCCAGGATCGTCTCTCCATCCGGGGTCCCGGGTGTAAATTGCACCCGGGCAGTCAGAGGGCTGCCGTCGACTGTGAAGGGTTTTCCGTCATCCTTTCTGATAAGGCTGCCCTGCAGGCGGTAGTTCCTGCCAGGGAGCAGGTTTTTCCATGATACGTGATCGCGCACGATCAGTTTTCCGTCCGCCGTGACACTCTTTGTAAGCTCTGTCTCCCTGACAAGAGCAGAACTGCCGCCGGACTTTCCGGTATCTGGACTGTTTTCTGTACTGTTTTCTGTACTGCCGATGTTGCCTGCCGCGCTGTTTTCGTCACTGCTGTTTGCTGCTGCGGCTTTGGTGCGGATCTTCGGATAGTGCACGCTCTGGTCCTCATCCTCAGGATCTTCATGTCTTGCGACAGGCGTATCGTCCGGCTCATCATCAGGTGTATCCGGCGTGTCGTCCGAGGGATGATCCGGCGTGTCGTCTTTGGGTTCTGCCGGCTTCTTCCCGCCCTTCAGATACAGTCTTTCAAAGGCAACAACCGTTGTTCCTTCCAGCAAAGATGCATCATATGTAAATGTCAGATCCACTGTCTCCACAGTTTTTTTCGCAGTAAAGGAGGCCTTTGCCGTGATCCTTTTCCCGCTGTGGTCTTTCAGAGGACTGCCGGTTGCTTTGTCCACCAGAAAACCGGTCACAAGATAGTCCTGTCCGGGTGTAACGCCCCGGCAGGTGACATGGTCGACCGTGACCGCACCGTCTCTGGCCTCACCGACATGCATCCCGGTCAGCTGATCCCTTGCATCTGTCTCGATCGAGATCTGCTGCACTGTCTGCGAAGCATCGTCGATATCGGTGTGGGATACGATATCCTCTCCGCCGTTTGTGCTGTCATGATAGTCTCCTGTATGGGGGCTGTCAGGCTTTTCACCGGCGGGATCATCCTCTACCGGTCCGGGTTCCGACGCATATTCAAAACAGACCAGCGTCATCCCCTGTGCACCTGCCGCATCAAATGTGAACTGCAGACGGACAGTGCCGGCCGGGGAGAGTATCTTTCTTGTCACCACGCTTTCAATGGTCCTGCCGCCGATCTGCAGCGGCTTCTGGGTCTCTTTGACATAGATCACGCCATGGAAGGTGACTTCTTTGCCGATATAGTCTTCCATTCCTCCGTAGGTCACCGTATCCGTGAGGGTGATGATTCCTTTCTGATCCGCGAAATGATCGCCGTTCTCATCCACCAGTTCGGTCTCAAGGACCGGTTTGAGCGTGTTTTCAATGTTTCCCAGGGCAAGTGCCTGTCCGTCTCCGTAAATGGAAAAATCATCCGAGTACATCTTCATGCCCCGGTTGTTTTCCCCTTCGATCTCTTCGATATGATAGGATCCGTAGGGAAGGGCCCCCAGCCTCTCATCCGGCTTAGTCCCCACGCCGAACCACAGGCGTCCAGACTCCTCCTCTGCCTGCGCGGCATCTCCATTTTCCTGTGTCTGACCGTTCTGCTGCGCGTTTTGTGTCCCGGTGTCATCACCTGCGTCTGCTGCGTCTGCTTCCTGCGGTTTCTTCTGTCCGCGCTGCTGTGCGGCCCAGGACGCCTTACTGTCAAAAAATCCGTTTTCATCGGTCGTAAAACGGTGCTTTTCCAGTTCTTTTCCGTATTTGTCATAGGAAGTGATCTCAAAGGTAACTCCCGCCATCCGTTTCTGTGTATATCCCTGGATCTTGCGGATCGAAAAATCACCGCGCATCACACGGTCTTTGACAGAGGTCTCCTCAGAAGAAGAAAGATCTATGATCTTCCCGTCTTCCGTGATCTTAAAGCGCACCGGTTTCGCGCCCTCCATGGTATAGCCTTCGGGAGGAAGTGTCTCTTCTACACGGTAGCTTCCGTAGGACAGAGCATGGTCCGGGGTCGCGGCCGTCCCGTCGGCTTCGGTCACCAGTGTCATCGCTTCTCCCCCGGGGAGAATCTTTTTGCCGTCCGCATAGACAGAAAGCGTGCCGTCATTGTAGATCTTCATGACGGCCCCCTCCAGGGAAGCTCCTCCCAGGGGATTTTGACCGCCTGTCTCCAGGTCCCTCTTGCCGACCCTGACTCCTCCGAAGATCAGCTTGTCCTCGCTCTCGACCGTATAGGTCTCCAGGGGAAGGGCTGCCCTGACTGCGTGGATCTTTTCATCGGTCAGATAGCCCTCCGGCGTCTTTGTCTCTTTGATGTAATAGGTCTTCCCTGCGATGACCTCAAGAACATTTGCGGTGCCGTCCTCCTGTACCAGGAATGTGCCGGCGCAGGCCTTCTCTTCTCTTGCGTCCTCTTCGGTCTGATACAGACTGTAGACAGCGCCCTTGATCGGAAGTGTATCGGGTGCCTTGCCCTCTTTTTCTTCCGAAGATACTTTTTTGACCGTGAGTTTTGCCTTGAGGACCGGTTCAATGGAAGAAACCGTCGTATTGCTGCCGCCGGTGACCGTCACCTTATGGGTTGTGACGTCCAGGGCAAATCCGGGCGAAGGCTTTGTCTCTTTCAATGTATAGGAACCGCATTTGACGGTCAGGACATTGGAGCTTCCGTCTTTATTTGTCTGCAGGGTACCTGCGGCAGCGCCGTCACTGTCATAAAGTGTATAGACGGCTCCCGCAAGGCTGTAAGGGCTGGCGGCATCATTTGTATCCGCCGCGGGATCCGAAGATGCTTTCTTTACCTGCACCTTGCCTGTGTCCGGCTGGTCGGAAAGCTCTGTCCACACGGTTTCCGATACGCTTTTTGCGATCTTCAGCTCGTGAATCTCTGTATCCTTTTTGAAGCCTTCCGGCGCGCTGATCTCCCGCACATAATAGGATTTACCCGCGATCACTTCGACCAGGTTGGATTTTCCATCGTTTCCGGTCGTAAACACAGCTGCCGGAGCATCCCCGTTGCGCGCATCTTCCAGATCCGGATAAAAACCGTATCTGGCTCCTGCAAGGACCCTCCCGGTAGTAGCATCCTTTTTGATGATTCCGGCTTTGGCATAGTGGGGGGTATTGGTGACTTTGATGGTCAGACCGCTCCCCTGTTTCACTGTATATGGCCCGAACGGGGCGCTGTGTGTCTGGTATCCCCGCGGAGTGTTCAGTTCCTTCAGATAATAGGTCCCCGAATCACAGTAAAAGATCGCCTCGTTCCAAAGGCCGGATTTTCCGTTCATTCCCACCGGGACCTCACTGATGGCATTTGTCATGTTGGCATCGGTATATACCCGGGCTTTTTGTGTGCATGCCTTGTCAGTATAGACGCCGAACATTACATTTCCGCCGTTTGCTGTCTCATGAAGGCAGTAGTATGCGCTGTAAGCATTGCGCATATCGGGATCGGAGGATACTTTCTTCAGCACGATGCTGGTCGGCTGATCCTCATCGATAAAGCCGAATACATAGGCCTGCATCCACTGGCCGTCCTTCTGGGTGCGCGCACTGATATAAATGTGCACCTTGTTGAGGTCGGGCAGGGCTTTTGACAGGGCGCCGCTCCGGTAGTCCGAAATCAGTGAGCGGAAACTGCTCTTGAGATTGGGACGGTTGTAACTGATCCCGGCAAGTTCGGCATACCGCATGGACATTGCCTCATGGCAGGCCGCGATCGCGACCTCCTCTGCATGGCTCCCGTAACCCCTGTCCTTTGCCAGCTTTTCACCGTATCCGTCAAGCATGGCATAGTAGTACAGTTTGATGATCACGGCATCCGTCACAGCCTGGATCCCGGAGAGGACCGACCATCTGGGCAGACCGCGGTCATCCGGCACAACGCAGACACCCTTGTATTCAATTCCCTTACTGTCCTCGACATTGATCGGGGTCGTCAGATTGATGTGGCCGTCATCATTATTGCCGATTCCGAGCTTCTCATAGTTGATCTCCGAATCTTTGCTGACGATCGTAGCTTTGGACGGGATATAGCCCGCGGCCGCTTTTGCTCCTGCAGTGACACTGTTGAGGGCGCGGTTAAACTCCTTCAAGGTCATCCAGGGTTCTTCCGCCGGGGGTTCTGTGGATGCCGCAGCGGCAGCATCCGAAGGGGCGGCATCCGAAGGGACGGCACTGCCGTTCCCGTTCTCCGTGCTTCCGGCATCCGGTACAGTCCCGGCTTTTCCGCCGCCGCTGCCGTCCCCGTTTTGTCTCTCCTGCGCTCCTGTTCCTGCCGGAGCAGCAGAGTCGTCTTTTGTTTCTGCAGCGCTGTTCTGCCCGCCTGTCTGCGCGCCTGCAGAACTTTCTTCTGCTGCGGGCACGGCGGATGTTTCGGATCTGTCCTTTCCTGCGTTCTCTGAAGCAGGTTCAGACATGCCTTCCTGCGTACCGTCTCCGCCAGCTGCCGTATCTGCCGCTTCGCTGTGTGCGGCTGTGTCCGCATCGTCTGCGGCTGTGTTTTGCTCGGCTGTGCCTTTTTCATCTTCTGCTGCCTTCTGCGCGGCAGTGTCTCTTTCACCTGCTGCCGTGTTTTGCGCAGCAGTGTCTCTTTCATCTGCCGGGGTCTGCGCGGCAGTGCCTTCCCCGCCTGCAGCTTTGTCAGCTCCGACGCGGTTGCTTTCTCCCTTTTGCATAGAACCGCCGGACGGATCCGCATCCCCATCGGGGGCTGCCAGAGTCCCGTCCGTACCGGCCGCATAAACAGTCCCCGCAGACAGGTTCCAGTCTGCAGGCAAACAGGTAAACAGGATGAACAAGATCATGCATCCAGCTATTAAAGAGCGCAGCCAGCCCTTTCTTTCCATCTTCTTTTTCAAAATGTCCTCCTTTCGCCCCGGCAGGCATGAATTGTCTCCGCTCATGCCTGTTCAGAGCGCAGTGAACCAGTCCCGGCGCCCTGCGTTTTTTGCAAAGCGGCGGAATCCTGCTTTTTTACAATACTTGAATAAAAAGATGGTGTCTGTCCGATCCGGACGATTTCAGAATGATCAAAGATTACGGCTGCGTGTTCAACTCCGCAGCTGTGTAAATTACAATAGCACCGCGTAAGCCCGTGTGTCAATCGATTTTTTATGCATTACGACATTTATTTGATTCATATACGTTTTTTCGAATTCTGATAAAAGTCGCTTTTTTCAGATTATGCAGGAAGATGCAGATGATCCCGGAGCGTAAAAAAATCCGTGGGGATCAATAGATATCTTAAGAAACGTCGAAATAATTAAAAAAATGTAACAATTAGGTAACATTTTTATAAAAATTATAGTATAATAATCACAGATTTTTTACAGGTAACAAAGGGTAATTTACTGATTTCTTTTAAACGGGGGTTCCATGTCACGTTATTTACATCGCTTCCTGTCCACCACTGCTCTCTGCATTCTCATGGTGATCTGTACTTCTCTGTCCGTGTTTACAGTCCCTGCCATTGCCGCTCCGGTCGACAGGGCATACCCGGTCAATACAGCAGAGAAAGCTTTCGCTGCACAGGGGCAGGTGCCCGGTGCTTGTCTCACAAATCCGGAAAACAGCACCGGCATCAACACAGATGTCATCCAGGGAGATAATCTTGTCAGATCAAAGGGCAAGTACCGCTTCAATGTCTCCAGCGGCAAATACCTCAAGAGCAGCTGGAAGACGATCGGCAGCAAAACCTACTATTTCAACAAAAAGGGCTATGCCCTCACAGGCCTTCAGAAAATCGGACATTCCTACTACATTTTCAGTTCAAAGGGTGTTTTGAAGACCGGCTGGATCAAGTACAAAAATCACTGGTACTACGGCAGTGTCAACAGAAAGGGCAGACTCCTGACAGGATGGCAGAAGATCGGGGGCAAGAGATACTATATCAGTGTCAAGAAGCTCTATCGTCTGACCGGATTTCAGTACATCGGCAGAAAGACCTATTATTTTAATTCAAAAGGCGTGCAGCAGGTTACCGATCAGGTGGTCAACGGTAAAAAGGTCGTTTTCAACTCTGACGGGTCTGTCAGGTCCTATGGAAATACAAGCCTGCAGAAGACCGCCCCTGCCGCTCAGAAAGCGCCTGCAGCTCCCGCTGTTTCAAAGAACAGCGCCAACGTAAGCATGGGCCAGCAGGTTGTCAATTTCGCAGTGCAGTACGTCGGCAATCCCTATAAATGGGGCGGCAGCAGTCTGACCAAAGGTGCCGACTGCTCCGGTTTTGTCATGGCGGTATACGCACACTTCGGAATCCAGCTTCCTCATTATGATGCCTCGATCCGCAGGTGCGGCACTGAGGTAAAAGGCGGCCTGGCCAATGCAAAGCCCGGCGACGTCATCTGCTACAGAGGACATGTAGCCATCTACATGGGCAACGGCCGCATCGTCCATGCCGCGGATTACAAGTACGGCATCTGCATCTCCAAAAATGCAGCATATATGAAAATCCTCTCGATCCGCAGATTTTTCTGATGCGGCAGGGTGAAAAACGAAAACTGCCGCCCGGCAGGACATTGTTGAAACAGGAGGAAAAACATGGAATTAATTCAGAGCTTTTCGGTAGACCATACTCGCATCGTACCCGGTATTTTTACAAGCAGGGTCGATCATTTGGGCGAATATTCAGTTACGACCTATGATGTAAGGCTGAGAAGACCCAACAGGGAGCCGGTCATCGATGTTCTGGCAATGCATTCACTGGAACATATTATTGCCACTTATCTTCGCAACGATGCAGAGTGGAAAGACGAGGTTATTTACTGGGGGCCCATGGGCTGTCTGACAGGTTTTTATCTCATTCTCAAAGGCAGCCGCAAGCCGCAGGAACTCTATGAGCTGATGCTCAGGTCCTTCAAATCTGTTAAAGACGTTCAGGAAGTTCCCGGCACCACTCCTGAAAACTGCGGATACTACCGTATGCACAATCTTGAGCTGGCAAAATGGTATGCGAACGAGTTCGCTGCTTATCTGGAAGCGAATGCGGATAACAGCGAAATCTTTGAATATCCTAAAACAGAACGCCTGGTGACAGAGGACGGAGAACACTTTTACGATTCATAACCTCTTTTTCAAATCTTTTACAGCGTCTGCATAAAAATGCTCCTCATATGGCGGAATTCGGATATTTCCAATGACCGCCACATGGGGAGCTATTCATTTTAAAGATTTTTAAACTATCTCTTATTTGATATGTGTCAGTATTACTACCTCAACGTCGTTTTCGTTGAGAGCGTCTCAAAACACGTAAAGCCTATATACAAAAAATCAAATCTTAAGAAGGTTCATTACCAACAACGTCATTATATCCTTCTCTTTTGGATCTGATTCGGCGATCATAAGAGTAATCGCAACCATAGCTCCGTCACTGATCCGCTTTTTTCCATCCACAAACAAGGCTTTATTTCTATTTAAAAACTCCAGAAATATTGATGCTGCAATGCGTTTGCAACCATCTGCAAACGGATGATCTTTAATCATGAAATATAATAAATTGGCCGCTTTTTCCTCTAAAGAAGGATATACTTCACCACCGAACACATCCTGGTATACCGCTGCAAGTATGCCCTCAACTTTCCCCGATTCTTTCTCAACACCAAAAACGTCCGAATGAAAAGAATCCTCCATCTTGTCGATCATGGCTCTGCAGTCATCATAAGTGATTCGATATAAAGGCAGATTTCCTTCTGGCTTTTCTATTGATTGATGGTCATACTGATCGAGAAGCAACAGCGCCTGCGTGTACTGTTCTACCGCAGTAAGGACATCCTTTTGTTCCAACTCTAAAGTATCTGCAAGCATCCGCGTCTGTATTTCGACAGTTTTCTGTAAAGCCTCAAGACGTTTCTCATTAATTGCATAACCTTTCAGAATGTACTGCTTTAATACAGAGTTCGCCCATTGTCTGAATTCAACACCCCTCTGCGATTTAACTCTATATCCTACAGATATGATTACATCCAAATTATAATACTGAGGCGGTCTTGAAGCATTTCCATTACTTCTGTCGAAAATTTCGACAGAAGTATCTCTCTGCAATTCGCCTTCCTTAAATATCTTCCCAATATGATATGCGATAGATGAACGTGCCGTATCAAATAATTCACTCATTTGGTCTTGGGTAAGCCATACTGTATCCCTATCGATTGGTACCGGGAGACATATTGCTTTGTCCTTTGTCTCAAAGAGAACTATCTCATTTCTGGTTTCCATATACCTATCACCTCTGTGCTCAGTATCATTAGCAATACTCTTTCATTATTGATGACCATTACCGTAATCTGCTGCCAGATTCTGCGTTCACTTGCCCGGATAGAACGTACTCTCTCAAGAAGTTCACGGAAGTAGTCCTTGCCAAACGCAGTCCTACCCTGCTTAAGCCTGTCATCGTCCAGAACGAAACCTTTTATCATGTACTCTTTCAGAATCTTTGTTGCCCAGATTCGGAACTGCGTAGCTTTCTTCGAATTCACTCTATATCCCACTGAGATAATGGCATCGAGATTATAATACATTACCTCTCCAGACTGCGTTTTACCCGGGAGTGCTCCATGGCGACTGGTTGTTGCAAATTTTGCAACTACCACTTTCTCGTCCAATTCTCCTGTCTCAAATATTTTCTTTAAATGTCTGCTGATGCCAGATTTATCAATGCCGAATAAATCTGACATTGACTTCTGTGTAATCCACAGACTCTCATCTTTGATATATGCATCAACGGAAATATCTCCCTCGTCAGAATGATAGAGTACCATTTCCATTTGCTTATCAAATTCCTTCATCTGCAAACCCCTCCATAAAATATCAGAGTTCATTTATTTCTGTTAACTCCGGCTCCATGTTGTCGTTGACAATATGGTTCGTGTAAGTACGACCGACGCATTGATCACTTTTTCATATTCTGAAGCATAGAGACGTATGCCAACAAACGTCTTTTTTGTTCATCAGAGAAGTCCCGGCATACCTCAATAATCTGATTTTCAAAACTTTCGGTATCAATAACAGCAGTTTTATCGGATGATGATTCGGCAGTAGTGCTCATAAGCAATTCTTCCGGTGTGATCTGAAGAGCCTCACAAATAACCATGATTTTATCTGCACCTGGGTTCGTTCCTCTCCGCTGCCAATCAAAAATTGTGTGTCTGGAAATGCCTGTCATTCTGGACAGATCAGGCATTGACACATTTTTTTCTTTCATAATTGCAAATAATCTTTCACTGATTGTCATAATAATTCCACCTGTTTTTGTCTGTATATGCCAATCGTTTGTATATGCCAACTATGACACATAAAGTCCAAAAAAACAATTGCTTTTTCAAGAAATTGCTATTGCTCAAAACAGCTCCTCTGCCAAATGGCACACGAGGAGCTGTTAAATAACATTCTGTTCGGTTTATGATTCTTTACTTCTCTTCTTATCCTTAATCTGAGATTAGTCTTTCAGATCAATATCAATTCTGATCTTAGCATCTGGTTTTCGGTTGCTCAATTGTAACAACGTAACGACTTCGATACCTGCCGTATAGGGGAACATATCCACGGGAATGGCCATTCTAGCCTCATAACCATTCTCTGCGAAATATTCCAGATCCCGCTGCAGCGACCAGGGGCTGCAGGAAATATAGACGATCTTTTTGGGCCGGATATCACAGGCTGCGCGCATAAACTCCTCAGTGGAGCCGCTGCGGGGAGGATCCATGAAGATGACGTCTGCCCTGGTCCCGTTCCGGGCCATTTCGATCATGAACTCTGTAGCATCGCCCTGGAGGATCTCGATATTGTCCAGCTCATTTATTTTGATATTCTGCTGGGCGTCGCGTACCGCCTCCTCGTTCAGTTCCACACCGACGACACGGCGGGCGTGGGGCGCGGCAATAATGCCGATAGTGCCGATACCGCAGTAGGTGTCGAGCACAGTCTCTTTCCCGGTGAGGGCCGCGGCGTCAATGGCAATATTGTAGAGTTTCTCCGTCATCAGGGGATTCACCTGATAGAAGGAGCGGGAAGAGATGCGGAAGCGCTTTCCA
>Ga0256404_1003929_pt1 | contig 29102 bp, 22 predicted proteins | sample RumenRJG_01DNA_FD_185990 | JGI IMG/M metagenome (GOLD analysis project Ga0256404, IMG submission 185990) | Bovine rumen microbial communities from Lethbridge, Alberta, Canada - RJG_01 | ecosystem: Host-associated > Mammals > Digestive system > Stomach > Rumen | place: Canada: Alberta | collected...
AAGTTAAGGCATTATCTGATGGAGGGAAATAAAATCATTCCTGGTGTTTCTTCCATTAACTTTGATGAAGTATCCCGAAAGAAAATCTATGAATCAATTAACAACACTTCATTTTCTAAAATTGCATTGTTTAAAGAAAAATATCAGAATTTGAAGTTTAAATTGGGTAAGATTCCTTTATTGTGCGATTTTTACAATAATGCCGATTTCAATCCTGAGTTAATATTGGCTCATAATCAGTTTCCGTGTTATCATTTATTCTTAAATAAAGTTGAAGATGATTATGATTGTGAATTGGATAGTGATGAGCTTAGTTCATTGAAATTCATTTCAAAGAAATTAATTAAGGGAATAAGGCCACATGAACTTATAATCTTAAAATGTCTTAGATATAATAAGTATTTCACAATTGAAATGATTGAAAAATGTCTCTGCGAAATGTATGGGCTAGAAAATCAAAAAGAATCAATTAATGGAGCTATTAACTTTTTGAATTTAAATTTCTATAAAAAAGAAAACGGGGAAGGTTATCAGGCAAATACCATTCAAAGTATTGTTGATGATAATCTCATTAATGAAAACATGTTTTTTACAGATGATTTTAAGATTTCAGATTATTTCAGAAATTGTCTGTCCAATCCAACATATTTAAAACATTTTGAAGATATCATAACTTATGCACTTCTAAAGTATGAAAATATGTTTCATGATGAAAATCCATTCAAATTATATGAAAAATACTCAAGAGAAGACGTTTTGAGGCTTTTAAACTGGAAACATTTCATGAACGGTCAAAATATTGGCGGATATAAAATCAAATACAATACATGCCCTATTTTTGTAACATATAACAAAGCAGAAGACATTTCACAAACCATTAATTACGATGACCACTTCATCAATAAGGAAACTTTCTATTGGATGAGTAGAGATAACAGAAAGACATCTTCAGCTGAATTGGAGCCTCTGATTAACTATAATTCATTGGATGTTGAATTATTTATTCAAAAAAACAACGATGAAGGAATTGAATTTTATTATATTGGAAAATTAACTCCGTTGAAGTACAAGCAGCTTTACAGAAATATTGATGGTAAAGACAAGCCTATTGTTAATTTTACTTTTAAAATCAATACTCCGGTTAAGGATGAGCTGTATGATTATTTCACCAGGGATTTTGAAGGGTAGTTTGAAAACTTATTAATTTATATTACTTTTCATAAGATTGGAGGATAAATTAAAATTTTGATTATCACATTAAATTATTATATTCGTTTTAGAAATAACAATTATATGTGATAATTCCATGATTTATTTTAATAACATTAATGAATTAATTATATTTCGAGCTTCAGGATTATTTAAATCATCAATATTATCTAACTTTTTTATCAATTTCTGATAAGATTTAAGTTTATCATCTTTAGATTTCAGTTGATTATCCTTAGATTTTATTATTTTGGCGCTGTCTTTGAGTTCTTTATTTTTAGCATCGATTTCTTTATCTTTTGCATCGAGTTCATCACCATACTGCTCATAGACTAATTCATCAAGTTCATTTTCTATTTTTCTCATTCCTATCATCCTCATTAATTTTTTTTGTTTATTTTTAATTATTATGTGTTTTAATACCATTCCACTAAGAATTACCCTTACATCAAGTTTTAAAACTTTGTCCGGAATAATTGAATTTTTAAAGATTTCGCATAAACCTTCCACAACTTTTGGTGCATCATTTTTTGATGTGAATCGGGCAATGAATGCAATATCTAATGATTCCATTTCAGTTAATGTTTCTTTATGTTCAACCTTATTTATAAGATTTTCATATTTTTTCCACAATTCCTCTTTCGAGAAGTAGATATAGTGGAGTTTTAAGAAAAGTGATGGAGCATATTCATATAATTCCCATTCTTTTTTAGGATTTTCATGACATATTACTATAATATACGGTTTTTTGTTAATGTTCCAATAACTGATGAATATTAAGTATTTTGCAAATTTATTGAACTCATTATCACCAATTAAGTCACTTTCCTCTTCAATATCAAACACTGCATTCTCATCATTCAAATATACTTCATCTGCCCGAGCTGAAGTCATATTGGGAAAGACCATTTCCTGAGGCAATCGAGATTTAAACTCTCCAGGTAATTTTAAATACTGATGCTGACGTTTGGATTGAGCAAAAGATAAATATTTCATGGTCTTATCATTCAAATGATACTTTGAATCTCCGTTACTAATAATAACATCTCCTTTAAATTTAATTTATTAGAGATTTCTAGAAATCTTTTACAAAATACTCCTGAACAATAAATTATTTAAAATAATGATTATATAAAGTTATTGCATTATTAAAGTTAATATTGCTTTTAATTTGTAAAATAATGTGTTTAAATCAATTTTTACTTCTACTCGTAAGAATGAAAAAATATGATTTTCCACAACTAGCATAAAAAAATTAGCAAATTGCAAACATATCCAAAACATACATTTCAACTCTAAAAACAACAAAACTCTAAAAAAATATTTGAAATTCCAATTCAATGAAAAATAAACAAAATACTGGGATAATAGTAAAATTTATGAATACAATTTAAATGGAAAAACAGAATAAATAATAATGTCTGTGATGTTATGTAATGCATTTTCAAATGGGTTATATAATTGATTAGGAGGTTGAATGATGTCGGTAGGATTGAAATTTAGGATTAACAATGTTTGCTATCCTAAAATCCTTCAGAATCCGATGGTGTAAGACCCACTATTCTGATTCTTTTTAAATTAACATCCTAATCAGACCCAATAGCAATAAATGTCCTGGATAAAAGATATAAAAGAACCATTTATGAAATGAGGATTTACTTCCAGGTTTACCGTTATACAATGCAAAAAATAAAGGTACTAAAATTATTCCCACTTCAGATAACTCAAAATTCATAGTAAATGCCGGATAAAATGGATTTGAAAATATACGCACAGAGAACATATTTAATATGGCAATTATTGAAAATACGCCCCATAATTTTTTAGGATCATCCTTTAAAAAGTAAAATATAAGACACATTGCAATAAGTAAAAATTTCCAATCACTAAATGCACTTATCCACACTATTAATAATGTAATGATTACTTTAATATAATTTGGCAGATTTATTTTATCCCATAAATATATGGTAAATAAGCCTAAAAATAATGTAAATATAACACTTGTTTCCAAAATAACTAGTGTTGAATTTAAAAGATATACAAACGGTTGAGGGTTAAGTTCTCCTGAAGCAAAGAAAAATTCAGGATTTACTGCTCCTGAAAACAATTGAACTGGAATGAGTGACCCTGCCATAAACAGTGTAAATGGCAAATATGAGATTATTGCAAATATGAATAATCTTTTCATATACTTTTTAACGTCTCTTGTATAGTGATACCCTTCAGCAATAAACAGTGCCATAATCGGTGTCGTTGTACGACTTATAAATCCGCATGCTATAATTATGGGATTGGTTGGATCGTAAAAGAAACTTATATGGTCAATTATCATGAAAATAATGGCCAGATACTTTAAATGATTTCTGTTTAAAATTTCATATTTTTCTATGGAACTATTAAAAAACATATTATTTCCCAAAATTTTTGAATAATTTTTAAAATAATTAACAGTAATAATAATTTTTTTATTAAGTAATATATATTTTTTAAAAATGAAGAAAATGGATTTGAAAATGGTCTTATTTTTGTTTAAATTCGTTTAATTGAAATTTTAAATGATAAATACTTGTATTTTTATTTATTATCACTCCTTTCTTTAAGAATTTCTTTTTGAACAGTTTCATCTTTCAACTTTCCAAAAGCGCTTTCATAGACTATTGCTTCGCTTTCATTAATGGCAATTTCTTTTAAATGATTTTCATCTGTAATCTTTTCAACTATGTCCCAGCGGTTGAACACATTTTCTTCAGTTTTGTATAAATCAAATAATGTTTCTTCATCGTCAATCTGGTTAATTGCTGATCTTCTGATGTCTGGATTGAGGTCGTTTTTGGCGATGTCTGCTAAAAGATTTTTGTCTGTAATGTAGCTTACCTTTTTTTGCCTGCGGGCGGTGATTATCTTTTTAACTTTCTCATTGTTGTCTTGACTGTCCATCATTTTCAGGATGTCTGTATCATAAATCTTTTCTGCTATTGTTTCTTTAAGCGATGTGTCCTTTTCGTTTAAAAATAGTTTGTATAAAATGTCTTCATCGTCAATCTGGCTTATGCAGTATTCGCGAATGGGAGTGAATGAGTCGTTTATTGCAATGTTGGCTAAAATGTCCTTGTTGTGTATAAGTCTTGCAGCATTCAGTCTGACCTGCCAGTGCGGGTCTTCAAATGCGATTTTACTTAGAAGTTCCAAATCACTGTCTATTTCTTTCAGGCCTTCGATTCGAATTTCATAATCTTCGTGCTGCCATTTCTGTTTTTTCAATCTGTCAAAGACTCCCATCCTATCACATTAATTATTATGTAGTTCTGACATATTATTTCTTTGCATTTTAATTAATTGCTCAGATAATCTTTTGACTACTTTTATAATTTTATCATCAAATTATCATAACATTAATTAATATAATCAATCTCTGGTGTAAATTTATTTTATTTTTGATTCGATAGCTACCATCAATTAACTAAAAAATTTACTTTTATACACAACTTTTATATACTTCTTAAACACAATATATTATCATGGAATTTGAAGCTTTCAGATTAAGGGAATGTATTTCAAAAGACAAATCAAGAATTGATAAATTTCGTTTTGATGATTTTGTAGTTAATTTAATCGGGGAAAATGCACTGGTCATTGTCAGATACTACAAATATGAAGCCATCGTTAAGGACTCTGATATAAGTCAAAGACAATTGCATGAGATGATTTCTGCCGATTCTATTTTTGGACGCCAGTTAAAGGATGAAGCATTCTATAATAGGTATAATCTTTACGACCAAAAGATTGATCTTGAATATGCGGGAGATTCATATTCTTTTGAAATCAAGGGCGTTGGTCCGCAGGCAATTCAGCTTTCCAGAAATTTCACTTACGAAGATATTGTAAATGCTGATGATTCACTATCTCTAAGGTTAAATAGTATTATTCAGGAAAAATATTTGGGTTTTCTCAAGGATAAACGTTTATCAAATTCTTTATATGAAACCTGGCAAAAAGAGGAATTGGAACGAGAAAAACGCATGAAACAAATTCTGGAAGAAGAAAGAATTAGGATTATAAAACAGCAGGAACTTGAAGAATTCCTAAATTCATAAAATAAAAAAGTTGATTATTCCGGGGAATAATCATACAGGTTCATTGATTTCACTGAACCAGTCTGTTTTTGTAATTGCAAGATACATTATAACAAATATCACTACTTCCATAATGATTCCGAGTATTGTGTCGGTAGTGGATATTGTTGATGTGGTCATTTCAAGTCCAAACATAACTGCGAGGGCTGAACTTAAGTTGTTGATGGTATGCACTGCGGAGCTTATTTCTATACCGTTGGTTTTCCAAGCGAAAAATCCCATAACTAGTCCTGAGATAAAAATAATGAGGACTCCTAGGTTATTGTAACCATGTAATGCCGCAAAGATTATTGCCTGAATAACAATTGTCAGAACAGGTATTTTAACCCATGATCCTATGCTTTGCATAATCAAACCACGGAAAGCAAATTCTTCAGAGATGCACTGCAGAGGCACTAAAATAATGCATAAAATAAAGAACGGTATTGAAAAATGATTTGTTCCTTTTATTCCAACAGTAAAAATGTTTATTATTTCAAAGATTACGTATATGATAATTGGAATTAATAATGCCTTGAAGTAAAGTCTGTAATTAAATCCTCCGCGTGAGGATGCATATGATGAAAGAGGTCTGTCTTTTATGACTTTTGTTGCAACATAGAGTGCCGGGAGTATAATGATAATTCCCAAATCACTATAAATTTGTCCTGCTTCTGTATTCATTACTTCATATCCGCCAAACACAATGGAACTTATCATATTTTGTCCAAATATTGCATAAAAGATTAATGTAATAATACCATTTAATATAAGATACATTATTGCTGTAACAATGAAAACTAGTATTGGCTTATACCATTTGTAGTTTTCAAATGTTGTCGGAAATGTAATAAATTCAGATATTTTATTTTTTTCTGTCATGTTATTATGTTTTTGATTAGTCAATATATGTATTTTACCATATTTTTAAAAATAGTGCTGTGATGGTCTTTAAATAATAGTTTAAGAAAAAAAAGTTGATTACTCCGAAGAATAATCATAATTTAATTTTCAATCTCGCCGAACCAGTTGGTTTTCTGGCCCACATAATACATTACAGCGAAAAGTATTATTTCTAAAACTATTGCTAGCATGACATCAGGTAATTTTGCTGTTGATGATGTCATTTCAAGTCCAAACATCACTGTCAATGCAACAATCATGTTGTTTACAGTATGCAGTGCTGCACCTACTTCTAGACCGTTGGTTTTCCAGGCGAAGAATCCCATAACAAGACCTGAAACAAATACTTCAAAGATTCCTAAGCTGTTGTATCCGTGTGCTGCTGCAAAGATTATGGCTTGGATGACTAGTACTAAAATAGGATTTTTAAACCATGATCCGAATGACTGCATTATTAAACCACGGAATATGTATTCTTCAGCAATACACTGCAAAGGCACCAGTACAATGCATATGAAAAGAAACAGAAATGAAAAATGATTTGTTCCTTTTGCACCATTAACAATAAGGCTTATTGCTTCAAAAATTATGTATATGATAATTGGAATTATCATTGCTTTGAAATATAGCTTATAATTCCATCCTCCACGTGAAGAGGAGTATGATGAAAACGGTCTGTCTTTTACGATTTTTGTGGCAATATATAGTGATGGAATCAATATGATTACGCCTAAATCAGTAAAGATTTGTCCCATTTCGGTATTCATAACCTCATAGCCATGAGTCATGGACAATATGAAGTTCCATCCATAGATTGAACTGAATACAGCTATTAGTATTCCACTAAATATTGCAAACATTGCTATGGTTGCAATTATAACAAAAATCGGCTTATACCATTTGTAGTTTTCAAATGATGCCGGTAATGTAATAAAATCTGATTTTTCTGTCATAATGATATGTATTTATTTAAGTTATATATTATTTTTTTTATTCAATAAGTACTTGCGATATGAATTTTAATATTTCATAATATTTTTATGGAATGTCCATCATATTTTATATCATGAAAAAAATCATTTTTGTCTTGACATTAATCATGTTTTTATCAATGGCCGCTGTCAGTGCAGATGATTTAAATTGCACTGATGAATCCTGCGTTGACTTTGATGCTGTTGATGATTCGCTGCCGTCATTTGATGATGAATCTGGAGATGATGATATCCTACAAAATGAATATTATTCAATCAATTCTCCCCGGGAGGTTATTTCTCCTTTTTACTATGATAATCAACATCTTGTAGACTGGTTTAGTGAAATCTATAACAAATACAGAAATAATACCTTGTTTTTGGAAAATGGTAGTGTTAATTTAAGTGTTGCAGAATGGCCGGGTGATTATTATGATCCTGAGAATCCTCCTGTAATTCCGGATTATATTTTGAATGATCCAAGAATTTGGAATAGTTCTAATCCGTGCGCCAGGCCTGGAATGACTTTGGAGTTCATTTGGGCTGATGATTTGGTTAAATATTATGGCGAAGCCAAAAACTTTAATGCAAGGGCTGTTAATATTGATTCAGACTATATTGTATTCACCATTAACAATCGGGAATATCGAAGAGCCCTTGTCAATAATTCTGCTTCATTGCCGATTAATATGGGTCCTGGAATGTATAACATCACCTCCTCTTATCCAAGGGTAAATCAGTCTGTTAAAAATACTATAACTGTATTTTCAACTATAGAATCAAATGATCTGGTCAAATATTATAAAAATGCAAGCCAATTTGAAGTCAGACTTCTTGATAGCAATGGAAACCACACAAACTCATCCAAAAAGGTTACATTCAACATTAACGGAGTATTTTACACAAGACAAATCAATGATGATGGCATTGCCAGATTAAACATCAATTTAAACCCTGGCCAATACATCATAACCACCAATAATCCTTTCACTGGTGAAAACAAATCAAATGTGGTGACTGTTCTTCCATACATTGAAAGCCATGACTTGGTAAAGTATTATATGAATGATTCTCAGTTTGTTGTTCGTATAACTGATGAAAAAGGAAACTATGTTGGTGCAGGCGAGGAAGTGACATTCAATATCAACGGTGTTTTCTATACCAGACATACCAACGCAACGGGTCATGTCAAATTGAATGTTAACTTAAATCCTGATGATTACATTATAACTACTCAATATGGAGGTTGCTCTGTAAGTAATAACATTAAGGTTTTATCTGTTTTAAATGCAAGTGACTTGGAAATGTCTTATCATGACGGATCTAAATTTACTGTTAATTTGCTTGATAATGCAGGAAATCCTTATTCAAATCAAATTGTCACTTTCAACATTAATGGTGTGTTCTATAATCGCACAACTGATGCTTATGGTGATGCAAAACTTAATATTAACTTGCAGGCTGGTGAATACATTATAACTTCAAGTTATAATGGTTCAAACATAGCAAATACTATAATAATTTATGCTTAGTGGATGGATAATATTCATTCACTCTTTTTTTTATTTTTCCTGTTAAAATACTTTAAAGCATAAAATAAGTAATTTAAGGAATTTAAAAATACTTAATCATCAACCATATTGATGAATTCATTATTCATTTGGCACTGTTAAATAAATAGTTATATAAAATATCAGTTTATGAACTTAAGTGTATGGTGAAAATGGAATATAAAAGACTCAAATTGTGATAAGTTTATTAGTTTGACGGTTTTATGTTTTGTTTGGCTCATTTTGAAGCCAAAGAAGATGTGGGATTTATAATGGATAAATTCCATATACTTCTTTTTCATAGTTTAACCATGTTTTAAGCATTTCATCTTCGATTGAATATTTTTGGTTTCTGTAACTTATTATTCCTTTATCTTTGAGGATTGTTAGATATTTATTAAATGTTCCTCTTGAAATATTTGTTTTTTTTAGTAATTCGCTCCAGGTTAGTGAATCTTCTTCAACTAATTGTTCGACTATGTTTTTTTCGTTGTTGTTTAAGCTGCTCCAAATTTTTATCCACATTATTAGGATTTGTTCCATGTTTGTGAAAAATGTTTTTTTAACTATTTCTGGTGTGTATATTTGATTGCTGTCCATTACATTGTAAAAACTGTTTATATATAATGGTATTCCTCTTGTGCATTTGTAAAATCTTTCGAATCCTTCTTCTGTGAATTTTATTTCGCTCATTTTGTCTTTAAAGTATGCTTTTGTTTCTTCTTTACTGAATGGATTAATTGTTATTTGTTGTAATCTTCCACCAAATGCTCCGCTTTCACCATTTAATTCGTTTATAATATCTGAACTTCTTGATATTGATCCGGTAAATATGTAGCTCACATTATGTTGTGTTTGGTTGTAACTTCGAATTAACCAAAAGAATTTGTCAAGATGATTTATTTTTCTTAACATTTGGAATTCATCTATGATTATTACGAATCCATTTAATTCATCCAGTTCATCTACTATTTTTTGAGGAAACTCCATTACAAATTGACTTAATTTTCCGTAGTTGGTTTCAGTTTTAGGTATGGGTATGTCTAGTATGGTGGTTATGTCATGGAAATCATATTTTTTGAGTTTTAGGTTATTAATTAATTCAGTTATTTTTGCTTTGTACTTATTTTTGTAGTTATTTGCTTGTATGTTTTGATTCATTTCTTTTAATAGTTCTATAAGCACTGTTTCTATTGTTAATTCTTCCTTTGTTCGTGCATAAAGTTTTGCGATATCAATGTATGTGCATATTATATTGGGTTCTATTTCGGTCATTATTTTTTTTAGAAGATAGGTTTTTCCTACTCCCCTGTATCCGGTTAATAATATCTGTTGGGGTAAGGAGTAATTTAGGGAATCTATTTGGTATTTAAGTTTTTTGATATCTTCTTTTCTGTTGTAGAAATATTCATCTAAATTGTTGTGTAAAAATAATGGTTTTGAATTCATTTAATTCACCTATTAGTTTATTTATTTATACTAGTATATTAAATTATACTTTATTATATAGTATAAAAAATTATACTTATCTGATGGAGTATAAAGATTTATACTTGTTAATTTTTTCATCAAAATATTAATCATCAACCAACGCCTTTTTTTATTTTTCATTAAAACTCTTTAAATCATAAAATAAGTAATTTAATGAATTTAAAAAATTTAATCATCAACCATATTGATGAATTCATTATTCATTTGGCACTGTCAAATCAATAGGTATATAAATATCAGTTTATAGGATTGGATTATATGATTTGAGATAGTGTGGTTTTTGAAAGAGTCAATTTTAGGGGGTGGTGAATAAATTGGATTTTAAACAAAAAAATAAAAATGTGGGATATTCAATAGAAATAATCATGAAATTTCTCTTATTTCACCAAACCAGTCGGTTTTAATACCCACATAATACACTGCAGCAAATACTATCAAATCCATTGCAATTGCCATTATGGTATCTGTTAATTCTATTGTTGATGAAGTCACTCCAAATCCAATCATCACTGTCATGGCAATGACTAAATTATTTGCAGTGTGCATTGCAGCGCTTACTTCTATACCATTGGTTTTCCATGCGATAATTCCCATAAAAAGTCCTGAAATAAGAATGCTAATATTTCCTAAGCTATTGTATCCATGGGATATTCCAAAAACTATTGCCTGAAGGACTACTGCTAAAACCGGTATTTTAAACCATGATCCGAATGTCTGCATAATCAAACCGCGATATAAATATTCTTCGGCGATGCACTGAAGAGGTACCAGAATCAGACATGCAATAAAAAATCCAATTGAAAAGTGGTTTTTCCCATCAGCTCCGCTGAAAACAAATGAAATCACTTCAAAGATTATGTATATGATTAATGGAATTACCATTGCTTTGAAATAGAGCCTGTAATTCCATCCTCCACGTGATGATACATATGAGGAAAACGGTCTGTCTTTTACAATTTTTGAGGCAATATACAGGGATGGAATTATTATGATGATTCCCAAATCGCTGAAAATCTGTCCAAGTTCGCTGTTCATCACTTCATATCCTCCATTCAGGACAGATACTGTGAAGTGTTCCCCATACGCTACTTCAAATACTGCTGTCAGCATTAAAGTGAGTATGACATATATCACTGTAGCGATTATAAAAACAAGTATTGGCTTGTACCATCTGTAGTTTTCAAATGTTTCAGGTAATCTGATGAAATCTGATTTTTCTGTCATAATAATATATTTTTAATTGAATAGATATATTTGTTTAGATTTTTTCTAAAAAATTAACAGAAAAATACTAATTTCGATGTTTAAAATAAAAAAAGGGAGGAGTTCAGGACTCCTGTTTTTCCAGTTGGGAATTAGAATGCGACTGGTGAAACATTATTGTTTTTGTTGAAATCATTTAACATGGACATTAATTTAGCAGAATCCAAGCCGCTTGAATTTTTAGCCCAGAAAACAACGATGAATTGATTACCGTCTTGACCTACGACTTCAGATACTCCTTGTGTTCCATGATCGTAGTCAGTGAATTTTATGGTATTGTCAGCGTTTTTGCTGATTGCCATATCATCATCACCATAAGTGTATTCTCTTCCCTCGTGGTGAATAACATGGTCAAGGACATCATCGTTTTCCCTGTGCTCATAAATGTCATCATTTACATTTTTATAGATACAAACTCCCGCATCCTGATTTCCGTTCGTATAAACCGAATAATATTCTCCACCATATATGCTTTTGTATGTATTGTCAACTTTAAAATCATTAACACTTGCAGCACAAGCGCTTCCGATTAAAAGAGATGACACCAATAATAAAAACAATACTCCTTTAAAGTTCATTAAAATCACCTTCGTTGCTTCATTATATGGAAAAAACCACCATATAAATGTTTTCGACTGCAAACACTTACTTACAAGAAAAATAAAACGAATTTGGCTTGAATAGATATTAATAGCAATTATATGTTTGAATAAGGATTTCAGTTAAATTAAGTGTAAATTTAAATCCGTCATATATTATATATTTTCTAATCACTTCATTTAACAGACACTATATTATGAATTATAATACATGAAATGACAAAATCTTATCATTAATGTACTATCATGACAGAAAAATCAATATTTGCAGATAGATCCAAAATAACTTTTTGTTTTAATGAATAATGAAGTAGTATATATTTAAAAATCAGACTAATAAAATATGCATTTAACAAATTAACTATTAATTTATTTATACATTAATACAATTAAAAAAATAGAAAGTGAATGAAGTTAATCATCCACATTAGGCAGATATTGTTATAGTGTTTGCAATGTTTGCACCATTATAACTGGAAGTTATAACATATTTTCCAGGCATCAAACGAATGTTTAACTTAGCCTGACCTGAAGAGTCAGTTACCCTATTGTATAAAACACCGTTTATGTTGAATTGAACCCTTTGTTCAGCATAAGGTTTTCCCTGGCCGTCAACAAGAGTTGCAATGAACTGATCTGGAGTGCCGTACTTTTTAGTTAAGTCATCTGCAGTTAAAACAGGCAATACTTTAATATTGTTGGATACTCTGCAATCTTTATATTCAGCAGTGATTATGTAATCACCAGGATGCAGATTAATGTTTAATTTAGCAATACCAGATCCATTAGTTTGACGAGTATACATAACACCATTGATGTTAAATGTCACACTCTCACCAGCACCAACAGGATTACCATCATCACCAATGACTTTAACAGTGTATTGTGTTGCGTTTCTGTAGTATTTGACCAATTCTTTGTTTTCTATAAGCCTTGAAATTACAGTAACATTGTTTGCAGCATTTTCACCTGTTTCTAGATTCATTGATGTGATGATGTATTGTCCTTGTTCAAGATTAATGTTTAATTTGGCAAGACCGTTATTTCCTGAGACTTTGCGGTCATACATTACACCGTTGATGTTGAATCTTACCATTGTTCCATCAGCTAGGTAATTTCCTTTGGAGTCCTTAAATGTTGCATAGAACTGTGTTGCGTTTCTGAAAACTTTAACCAAATCAGTTGCATTAACCGTAGGCAAAACAGTGACAGTTGAATAGACTGTATTATTGCCGACTATTGTGGTTACGTTATATTGTCCGCTGATTAAACCTATAGCTATGCTTGCAGTACCATTCACATCAGTTGTTCTGGTATAGTTAACGCCAGCAACATTAATGATTACAGACTGATTAGCCAAAGGATTATTCCTAGAATCAGTGACAATGACAACAAAGCTTTCAGGTCCATTATAATATTTAGTTAAATCCGAAGCAGAGACATTTACTGTGTTATCTTTAACGTTAACTGTAACAGTTGTTGAGTTTTTAGCATAGATTACATTATCACCAACTTCAAGGGTAATAATTGCTGTACCTTCACCCACAGCGGTAACAATACCATTTTTATCTACAGTGGCAACAGATTCATTACTGGATGTGTACTTAATTTTAAGCATTATTGTATCCGGTTTTATAGTTGCATTAATTGCGTATGTTTCATCAACTTTTAAATTCAAAGTATCGTTTTCAACACTGACGCTAGCGTCGTTTAATGCGACATTAACGGTTATTGTCTTATTTTCAGCAGCAGTATAATTTTCATTACCGGCAAAACTGACTGTAATAATTGCTTGACCTTGACTATTAGCAACAATAGTTACATTATCTTCAACAAAAACAAGATCCTCATCACTGGATGTGAAAGTCAAATTACCTGCAGGAGTTAAATTCACTAAAACAGGGACCTCATCACCTACTTTTAAATCGAGTGTTTCATTAGCTAAAATGATTTCAGTAGATAATTTATTCACAGTGATGTTGGCTTCTTTAGTTACTGGATTGTGATTATCATCGGGGATTGTTGTTACAGTTAATGTGTAATTTCCTGCACCTAAACCTGAAATTGGAATAGTATAATTATTGACAGTTACATCAACGCCATCAATCTTAGCAGTAATGCCAGTTGCTCCTTCAGTTGTTACAGTAATGTTTTTACTTTCACCATAATCCAATTCAACATCATCTAATGTTAAAGTGGAGTTAATTTTATTGACAGTAATTCCAGCGGTTTCTGTTACAGCAGTATGGTTTTCATCAGGAACTGTAGTAACATTCAATGTATAAGTTCCAGCAGCCAAACCAGAAACAGTAATCTTATTGCCACTTACACTAACAACAGCAGAAGGCTGATTAACAACATTAGCAATAACTTGACTTGCACCAGTGAAAGAAACATCACCAGAACCTTCACTATTATAATCAAATTCGATATTATCAACTGTTAATGTGGATTCTACTTTATTTATAGTAATTTTAGATGTTGCGGTTACAGGATTATGATCCTTATCAGGGATTGTTGTAACGGTTAATGTGTAGTTTCCTGCAGATAAATCAGAAATCAGAATAGTATAATTATTAATCACAGTAACATTAGTTCCATTGATATTAGCTTTGATTCCAGTGGCTCCGGTAGTTGTTACAGTAACATTTTTGGATTCGTCATAATCTAAAGTAACATCATCAAGTGTTATTGTTGAATTGACTTTATTGATTGTTATAGTTCCATTGTTGATGGTGACATTGTCAAGTCCAACATAGGTTGCATTGACTTTATATTCACCATAATCAGCAAATGTATATTTAGCCCACCAGGTACCATTACCTGAATAATTTGCTTCAATTACCATGCCATCGGCAGTACCATCTAGTAAGATAAATAGTAATTTACCTTTCACAACATCATTTGGAATATTGGATTTTGCAGTGATGTTAACAGTCTTATTAGTTGTTGTCTGAGAGGTGACATTCGCATTGAATTTAGTGTTGTTTGAGATTGTTTTTTCAGCTTCAGTGTAGTATGAATCTGTGTCGTGGCGGGTGCCGATATAATAATTTTCACCAGCATTTATGTTTAAAACAATTGTACCATTCTCATCTGTGACTTTAACTTCATTTAAAACAAGTTTATCATTAACAACTACACCTACAGTGATATTTTGACCGGTGGCCTTATTGGATCCAGCCATTGTAGCACTGACTGTTGCAATTCCATTTGCTCCCCAATATGTCACATTTTTAAAAGCAACTTCAGCATCCTCTCTAGAATAAATTGCATTTAAAAGATTATTCTGACCTGTGAATGTGATTGTAATATTATTTTCAGTTTTAACAATATCTAAAGCTCCTGCATTTGCCCGATTGTTTAAGAAAGTAGAATCGGAAACAGTTAAAGTATCTGAAGAATCCCATTTGTAGAAGTAAATTGCAGAACCAGTAGTCGCATTATTGCCAGTAAAATTACAATTTGTCACATTACCAGTACGGTGGAAGTAAACTGCACCAGAATAGTCTGCAGTGTTATTAGTAAAATTACAATTTGTCACACTACCAGTATTAAAGAAGTAAACTGCACCACCATTATAGGTTGCAGTGTTGCCAGTAAAATTACAATTTGTCACATTACCAGTTCTCTCAAATTCAACTGCCCCTCCATAACAAGCAGAGTTGTTAGTAAAATTACAATTTGTCACTTCACCATTACTATTAAAGAAAACTGCACCACCATAGGTTGCAGTGTTGCCAGTAAAATTACAATTTTCAACACTACCAGAATACATCCAGACAGCACCACCAAAGTTTGCAGTGTTGCCAGTAAAATTACAATTTGTCACAGTACCTGAAGTAGCTGAACTAGTAAAGTAAATTGCTCCTCCAGAACCATCACAATTAGCATTTTTAATGGTTAGATTTTTAATTGTTACACCCGAAGCATATACAGTGAATGCCCTGATTGTTGATTCGTTCATGTCAATGACTGCACCGTTACCATCAATGACTTTATTGGCCTCACTGATAACAATGGCTTCTGCATCCTCATCGTAAGTATAACTTTTATGGGTTAATTTAATGTTTCCTAGCTGGCCAATTTCTTTAGCCAAATCAGAATATGTAGCTGAATCCTCACCCAATACCTCAGTATCAGTTTGCGCAATAGCCTCATCATAATCAGTTGAAGCCAATGCCTCGTTTTCTTCACTTGTTTGCAGATTATCCTCAATAATATCATTATCAGCGGATAACTCGATTGTATTTGCATTTTCACTTGCTATAGTATCTCCTATTTCACTTGCACTAACACCTGCAATGCTCAATAGAAAAACAACAAGCGCCAATAGGATTATTGTTTTTTTGTATTCCATTTTCTCCCTGAACCCCTGAAAATTGTATGCTAAAAAATGTTTTATATCATTCAAACAATCATAAAAATACATGCCCTTTGTTTAAAACTTCTAAAACATGAATAAAATCTATCAATAAATATATTTATACATAACTATACCAGAGACATGAAGGGTAGATAAACTGCTATTTATAAACCTACCATTTTAATGAATATCATCCTATATTTCCTATGAAATATTAAAAAAATTGTAAAATAGAGACTCACAAATAGTGGAGGAATTAATTTTCATATTTATTTATTCCAGTAAGCTTTTCAATATCTGAATAATTCCAATAGTTATTTTCCCAGTGATAATACACATCTTTTCTTTTCTTAAATATTCTAAATGGAGAGACAGTATTGTCATAAATATGGACAATATCACAAGTTTCTATCAATTCGGGAATTAAATTGAGAGCCTTTTCATATCTTGATTTAATCTTATCTTCAGGAACTCCATGACCTCCCATGGATTGTCTCATTCTTACTCGTGCGATATTTATTTCATAATCATCAGTGAGAACATAAATGCATCTTAGAAAATATCCTTTTTCTTTAGCTTTTTTAAGTAACTTCAGATTTCTATCTGTAGAAAGCACAGTTTCAAATGTGAAATCTTCACCTTTTTTAAGCATTGATTCTCTAAGTTCTTCAGCTTTTTGTGCAGCTTCCAAATCACTGCATAAACTTGATTTTTTAATATCATCCGCATTGATATACACACCAGCAGTTTTTGCCATACGGGTTATTGTGGTTTTACCACTGCCATTGGGGCCTGCAAAAACCATAACTTCCGGAAGCCTATTTTTCTGAGACATAAACTCTCCTTCCATCAGGATACTCTAAATAAGCACGTTTATTTTCATCATCATAACCAGCAATAGGAAGTCCTTTAATTTTACATATATCTTGATCAATTTTAATAGATGCTTTAAATCTTTCCGTAAGTTCTTCATCAGAAATTCCATATGTAGAATCTAATTCATTTTCTTCAACCAAAACAAATCCTCCTTATTACTAATTTATACTATAAAATATCAAATTCATTAATAATAAATATTTTCAAAATGCGACTAGATGATAAAACACAGATACACACATAAACTGATATTTATGTACCTACCATTTTAAGAAAATAATGGAAGAAATATCCACCAAAACACCTAAAATTTAAAATACGAACAAGATTATCCAATGAATTTCCTATGTGATATTTTCACGTTGTTTTGATTCTCCATTGCATATTGCATGGTAGTGTCAATCTGCACATGACCCAACAGCCTTTGAACCTGTTCAATAGGCATTCCTTTATCAATTGCATTTGTTACCATTGTTCTTATGAACTTATGAGGATGTATCTTTTTGATTTTAGCTTCGTGGCCAAGTTTACGCATTCTTTTTTCAACACCTGGAATTTCCAGCCGATTGTGAGGTTTTCTGAGTGACACGAATAGTGCGGGATTATTGTCTTTTCTTGACTCCAAGTATTTTTGAAGGTGAATTTTTGTTTTTGCATCAAAGTAAACTATACGTTCACTGTCACCTTTGCCCAATACAACACATTCCCTTTCACTAAAAAGAACATCATCAATATTTAGATTTACAAGTTCCCCTACACGTATACTGGTTGATGCTAAAAGCTCAATCATTGCCAAATCCCTGATGTTATCACACTTGTCCCTTAGGACTTCAAAATTTTCATCGCTTAAAACCTCTTTAACTACCCTTTTGGTTTTAATCCTATGAATTCTTCTAACGGGATTTTTTGAAATATATCCCTCATCCTCAAGCCAGCTGAAAAAACTAGACAGAACTCTTCGGATATTGTCAATCGTTGATTTGGATGCATTACTCTGATTTTTATAGTCTGCCAAATATTTTCTCAAATCATCAGTTGTGATGCTTTCGATTTTAAGATTAACTGATTCCAACATCCTGGAAATCGTGTTTCTGTAATAATCAATGGTTTTTTCAGAACATCCCTCAATTTGTTTGGCTGAAAGAAAAGACACCAACAATTCCCGATTTTCTTTTGATTCATCAGCCAATAAAATATTGTCCTTTTTAAACACTTCAAATTCATTCAAAATACTGTTTAGACATTCATTAAGTTGTACCAATTGAATTTCATTTAGATAATGCCCCATATTACTTTCTATTAATCTGATCAATTCATTTTTCATTTAAAATCACCATATAACAATATCTATTAAATCAAACTGGAAAACATATGCAACAGAAACTTTGACACTAAATTTTTCTCATAAACCTAACTTTAATAAAAAAATAGAAAAGTTAGTCTTATAAACCTAAAATTTTAAACGAAAACCAAATGTTAGATACATTAACTGATATTAATATTTTTTGCCATATACAAAAAAATATATAAAATTAGAGCAATATTGTTGATTATGTATACAAGGTATACCTTGTAAACTATATATACTTAAAACTACAAAATATATTATTGGTGATGTATAAATGGAAACAAAATCTATCAGAGTCAGTTTATTTAATCATGAAAGATTAGCAGACCTTGGACATAAGAATGATTCTTTCAATGACATTATCTCTAAATTATTAGATGAGTATGAAGAATATCAAGAGATTAAAGACTTAATTGAAGCAGATAAAGAATTTGCAAATGGTGACGGAGTTCACTTTTCTTCATTAGACGAACTTGATGCATATCTAGATGATTAATATGGAACTTGAATTTAAACGTTCTGCTTTAAAACAATTGAAATACTATAAAAAGAAAAATCCAATAGCTTACAAAATAATACGTGAAAAATTAGAAGAAATAATAAACAATCCAGAAGACAGCAACTATAAAAAAGTAAAAAAATATCCAAAATACAAAAGAGCAAGAAAAGGAAATTATAGAATCTGTTTTAGAGTAGATGACAATTGTATTTATATTGGACGTATTGAAGATAGATCAAAAGTATATAACTAGTTTTTACAAACAAACAACCTCAAAACTATTTTTCTATTACTGTCCAATTCTTTTGAATGAGCCTATAAACTGATATTTGCAGATAGATCCAAGATAACTTTTTGTTTTAATGAATAATGAAGTAGGATATATTTAAAAATCAGACTAATAAAATATGCATTTAACAAATTAAGTATTGATTTATTTATGTATTATTGCAATTAAAAAATAGAAAGTGAATGAAGTTAATCATCCACATTAGGCAGATATTGTTATAGTGTTTGCAATGTTTGTACCATTATAACTGGAAGTTATAACATATTTTCCAGGCATCAAACGAATGTTTAACTTGGATTGGCCGTTACTGTCAGTTACTCTGTTGTAGAAAATGCCGTTTACATTGAACTGAACAGTTTCACCGGCAAATGGATTTCCCTGACCGTCAACAAGAGTTGCAATGAACTGATCTGGAGTGCCGTACTTTTTAGTTAAGTCATCTGCAGTTAAAACCGGCAATACTTTAATGTTGTTGGATACTCTGCAATCTTTATATTCAGCAGTGATTATGTAATCACCAGGATGCAGATTAATGTTTAATTTAGCAATACCAGATTCATTAGTTTGACGAGTATATATAACACCATTGATGTTAAATGTCACACTCTCACCAGCACCAACAGGATTACCATCATCACCAATCACTTTCACAGTGTATTGTGTTGCGTTTCTGTAGTATTTGACCAATTCTTTGTTTTCTATAAGCCTTGAAATTACAGTGACATTGTTTGCAGCATTTTCACCTGTTTCCAGATTCATTGATGTGATGATGTATTGTCCTTGTTCAAGATTAATGTTTAATTTGGCAAGACCGTTATTTCCTGAGATTTTACGGTCATACATTACACCGTTGATGTTGAATCTAACCATTGTCCCATCAGCGAGGTAATTTCCTTTGGAGTCCTTAAATGTTGCATAAAACTGTGTTGCGTTTCTGAAAACTTTAACCAAATCAGTTGCATTAACAGTAGGCAAAACAGTGACAGTTGAATAGACTGTATTATTGCCGACTATTGTGGTTACGTTATATTGTCCGCTGATTAAACTGATGGCTATGCTTGCAGTACCATTCGCATCAGTTGTTCTGGTATAGTTAACGCCAGCAACATTAATGATTACTGACTGATTAGCCAAAGGATTATTCCTAGAATCAGTGACAATGACAACAAAGCTTTCAGTGCCATTGTAGTATTTAGTTACATCAAGAGCGGAAACGTTTATTGTGTTATCTTTAACGTTAACTGTAACAGTTGTTGAGTTTTTAGCATAGATTTCATTATCACCAACTTCAAGTGTAATGATTGCTGTACCTTCACCCACAGCGGTAACAATACCATTTTTATCTACAGTGGCAACAGATTCATTGCTGGATGTGTACTTAATTTTAAGCATTATTGTATCCGGTTTTATAGTTGCATTAATTACATATGTTTCATCAACTTTTAAATTCAAAGTATCGTTTTCAACACTGACGCTAGCGTCGTTTAATGCGACATTAACGGTTATTGTCTTGTTTTCAGCAGCAGTATAATTTTCATTACCTGCAAAACTGACTGTAATAATTGCTTGACCTTGACTATTAGCAACAATAGTTACATTATCTTCAACAAAAACAATATCCTCATCACTGGATGTGAAAGTCAAATTACCTGCACCTGCAGGAGTTAAATTCACTAAAACAGGGACCTCATCACCTACTTTTAAATCGAGTGTTTCATTAGCTAAAATGATTTCAGTAGATAATTTATTTACAGTGATGTTGGCTTCTTTAGTTATTGGATTGTGATTTTTGTCAGCTATTGTTGTTACAGTTAATGTGTAATTTCCTGCACCTAAACCTGAAATTGGAATAGTATAATTATTGACAGTTACATCAACGCCATCAATTTTAGCAGTAATACCTGTTGCACCTTCAGCAGCCACAGTAATATTTTTACTTTCACCATAATCTAAAACAATATCATTAACGGTTAAAGTAGCATTAACTTTATTAACAGTTATTGTAGCGTTCTTAGTTATGTTATTGTGATTCTTATCCGCTATTGCAGTTACAGTTAAGGTATAGGTTCCTGCGTCTAAATCGGAAACGGTAATGTTGGTACCATTCACTTTAACAACAGTTTTAGGTTGGCCAACTACAGTGGCGTTTACACCGTCAGCACCTGTGAGGGAAACAACAGTAGAACCTGAACTGCCATAATCAAATACGATATCACTGACTGTTAATGTGGAATTAACCTTATTGACAGTGATGTTTACTTCTTTAGTTACAGGGTTGTGATCATAATCAGGTATTGTTGTTACTGTTAAATTGTAGGTTCCTGCATCTAAAACAGGAATTTGAATAGTATAATTATTAATAACAGTCACATTGTTACCATCAATCTTAGCTGTGATTCCAGTGGCTCCTGTAGTTGTTACAGTGACATTCTTGGTTTCACCATAATCTAAAACAATATTGTCCAGGATTATTGTTGAATTAACTTTATTTATTGTTATAGTTCCATCGTTGACAGTAACATTATCCAATCCGACATATGAAGCATTGACTTCATACTCACCGTAAGCGTCAAAGGTATGTACTGCCCACCAGGTACCATTAGTACCATAAGTCGCATTGATTTGGGTACCGTTTGGTAAGATAAATAGTAATTTACCTGGCATAAAATTACCCCATATATCTGATTTAGCAGTGATGTTAACAGTTCTGTTGTTAGCTGTCTGAGATGTAACATTTACACTGAATTTCATATTATTTGAGATTGTTTTTTCAGCTTCAGTATAATATGAATCTTTATCATGGCGAGCGCCGATGCAATAATTTTCACTTTCAATTTTTATCGGTAGAACAATCATACCATTCTCATCTGTGACTTTAACTTCATTTAAAACAACTTTACCATTGACAACCACTCCCACAGTGATATTTTGACCGGTGGCATTATTGGATCCAGACATTGTAGCACTGACTGTTGCAGTTCCATTTGCTCCCCAATATGTCACGTTGGTAAAAGTAACTTCCGCATCATTACTAGAATAAATTGCATTTAAAAGGTTATTCCTGCCTGTGAAAGTAATTGTAATATTATCATCATTTTTAACTACATCTAAATATTCAGCATTTGCCCTATTGTTTAAGAAAGTAGAATCGGAAACAGTTAAAGTATCTGAAGAATCCAAGTTGTAGAAGTAAATTGCAGAACCAGTAGTAGCATTATTGCCAGTAAAATTACAATTTTCAACACTACCGGAAAACATCCTGATAGCACCACCATTTCCAGAAGCATGGTTATCAGCAAAATTACAATTTGTCACAGTACCAGAAGACATCCTGATAGCACCACCTCCATAGGTTGCAGTGTTGTCAGTAAAATTACAATTTGACACATTACCAGTACTATAGAAGTAAACTGCACCACCATGGACTGCACTGTTGCCAGTAAAATTACAATTTGTCACATTACCAGTACTCTGGAAGTAAACTGCACCACCATACTTGTAATCACCAGTTGCAGTGTTGCCAGTAAAATTACAATTTATCGCAGTACCAGTACCATCGAAGTAAACTGCACCACCATCTCCAGTTGCAGTGTTGCCAGTAAAATTACAATTTGACATAGTACCAGTACCATCGAAGCAAACTGCACCACCCCGTTTAGTTGCAGTGTTGCCAGTAAAATTACAATTTGACATAGTACCAGTCTCATTAAAGTAAACTGCACCACCATTTTCGGTTGCAGAGTTGTTAGTAAAATTACAATTTGTCACTTCACCATTGCTATTGAAGTAAACTGCACCACCATCTCCAGTTGCAGTGTTGCCAGTAAAATTACAATTTGTCACGGTACCTTGATCCAAGAAGTAAATTGCACCTCCACATTCTGCATAGCCACTTGTGAATTGTATGTTTTTGATTATAACATTGTTTGCTGTTATATACAGTGTTTTTGATAGTTTTTTTGCATCTAGTGTGGTATTGTTTTGTCCATTTAATGTTAAACTTTTTGTAATTCGGATTGGTATTCCAAAACCAGCATATAATCCATTAATAGTGATTTCATCTCCATCATTTGCTTGGTCTATTAATTTTTGAATTTCTGTGAAATTCTTATCAGATACAACATCATCAACATTAATGATATTATTAGAAAGAGTTATATCTCCAGTAACTGAATGGATTGCACCTTTAGTTATAGGATTATTTGTAAAATCACAATCAGAAATAGTACACTTATTATTAATATAAATTGCATTACCCATTTTTGCAGTGTTGTTAGTAAAATTACAATTTGTCACCTCACCATTACCACTGAAGTAAACTGCACCACCATCATCATTTGCAATGTTATCAGTAAAATTACAATTTGTCACAGTACCAGTCTCATCAAAGTAAACTGCACTACCATAATAGGTTGCAGTGTTGCCAGTAAAATTACAATTTGTCACAGTACCCTTTAGATTAAAGAAAACTGATCCCCCATAATTTGCAGTGTTATCAGTAAAATTACAATTTGTCACATTTCCAGTTTTGTCGAAGTAAATTGCACCACCATTTTGGGCAGTATTGTTAATAAAATTACAGTTTATCACAGCACCCGAATCGCCAGCGAATTTAATTGCACCTCCATTCTCCCAAAAGTTTACATTTTTAATTGTTAGATTTTTGATTGTTACTCCATTTCCTATTACATCAAATGCTCGAATTGTTGATTCATTCATGTCAATGACTGCACCGTTACCATCAATGAATTTATTGTCCTCACTGATAGTAATGGCTTTTGCACCCTCATTGTAAGTATAGTTCTTATGGGTTAATGTAATGTTTCCAGAATGTCTAATTTCTTCAGCCAAATCAAAATATGTAGCTGAATCCGCACCCAATACCTCAGTATCAGTTTGCGCAATAGCCTCATCATAATCAGTTGAAGCCAATACCTCGTTTTCTTCACTTGTTTGCAGATTATCCTCAATAATATCCTTATCAACGGATAACCCAATAGTATTTGTATCCTCACTTGCTAAAGTATCATCTATTTCACTTGCACTAACACAAGTTATACTTAATAGAAAAACAGCAAGCACCAGCATGAACATTATTTTCTTGTATTTCATTTTCTCCCTGAACTCCTGAAAATTGTATAATAAAAATGTTTTATTTCATTCAAACAATCATGAAAATACATGTCCTTTGTTTAAAACTTTTAAAACATGACTAAAAGTCTATCCACCAATATATAAATATATAATGATTTTGAAGAACGGGGGCAGATAAACTTATATTTATATACTTGCTCATTCAATCGTGTGAAGTATTAAATATATTACAATCATAGAAAATTTAACTCCCACTCAATTAATACCAACATGGAATTTTTTAACTATGCAAATAAAATCATCCGATGAATTTCCTATGAGATATCTTCACATTATTCTGATTCACCATTGCATATTGCATAGTGGTGTCAATCTGCACATGACCAAGCAGCCTTTGAACCTGTTCAATAGGCATGCCTTTATCAATTGCATTTGTTGCCATTGTTCTTCTGAACTTATGTGGATGTATCTTTTTGATTTTAGCTTCGTGGCCAAGTTTACGCATTCTTTTTTCAACCCCTGGAATTCCCAATCTATCATGAGGTCTTCTGAGTGACACGAACAGTGCAGGATTATTGTCGTTTCTTGACTCCAAGTATTTTTGAAGGTGAATTTTTGTTTTTGCATCAAAGTAAACTATACGTTCTGAGTCACCTTTGCCCAATACTACACATTCCCTTTCACTAAACAGAACATTATCAATATTTAGATTTACAAGTTCACCTACACGTATACCATTTGATGCTAAAAGCTCAACCATCGCCAAATCCCTGATGTTATCACACTTGTCCCTTAGGATTTCAAAATTCTCATCGCTTAAAACCTCTTTAACCACCCTTTTAGTTTTAATCCTATGAATCCGTCTAACAGGATTTTTCGAAATATATCCCTCATCCTCAAGCCAGCTAAAAAAACTAGACAAAACTCGTCGGGCATTGTCAATCGTGGATTTTGATGCATTACTTTGATTTTTGTACTCCGATAAGTATTTTCTCAAATCATCTGTTGTGATGTTTTCAATTTTAAGATTTATTGACTCCAACATCTTGAAAATCGTGTTTCCATAATAATCAATGGTTTTTTCACAACATCCTTCGATTTGTTTTGCTGAAAGAAAAGACACTAATAATTCTTGATTTTCTTTTGATTCATCATTTGATAATATCTTATCCTTTTTAAAAACTTCAAAATCGTTCAAAATAATTTCAAGATGTCCATTGAGTTTTTCCAGTTGAATTTCATTTAAATAAGGTTGCATTTTACTTCCTATCAATCTAATCAGTTCATTTTTCATTAAAATCACCTATTCAAATATCTATTTAACCCATCCATAAACATGTGAAAACATGACTTTTTCTCATAAACCTAACTTTAAATAAAATAAAAAAAGTTAGTCTTATATGCCTAAAATAATAAAATATTTAAAAAGTTAGTCTTATATACCTAAAAAATATATATAATATTATGGTTCAAAGAGATTTATACATGAGACAAATCACCCCATTAATCGACAATGAATTAATCAAAGTGATTACAGGCATTAGAAGATGTGGAAAGTCATACATGTTAGGATTAATTAAAGAAGAGCTTCTTAAAAGAGGAGTAAAAGAACATAACATAATACTTATTAATTTTGACAGCAAAAAATATAAAAACATCAAAAATAGTAATGAATTAGATAAAATTGTCGAAAAATCAGTTAAAAATAAAAAAGGAAAAGTATATTTATTTTTTGATGAAATTCAAAATGTTAAAAAATGGGAACGATCTATTGCAGGATATAAAGTGGATTATGACTGTGACATTTACATCACAGGTTCAAACTCAAAGCTGCTGTCTGGAGAATTGGCAACCCACTTAACTGGCAGATATTATGAAATAAAAATGTATCCATTTTCATATCAAGAATTTCTTAATTTCCATCAAAAATCAAGCAGTCTGACCATGTTTAATGAATATCTTCAATATGGAGGAATGCCGCAAACATTCATGCTCGATGAAACACAAAAGATAAACTACCTAGATGATTTGTTCAACTCAATTTTCTACAATGATATTGTAAAAAGATACCAAATAAGAGATATAGATATTCTCGAAAGACTAACTACATTCATCTTTGACAATATAGGAAAAATATTTTCAGCTTCAAGTATCTCAGAATACTATAAAGAAGAAATGAACATCAAAATTTCAAACAAAACAATAACCAACTATCTCAAATACCTGGAAAATGCATTCTTCATAAAAAAAGTAAAAAGAGAAGATTTGGAAGGTAAAGGTATCTTGAAATTCAATGAAAAATACTATGTAACTGATCATGGATTCTGTGAAGCAAAAGCAAAGGGAAACATTGACAATATCGGACGAGTCATGGAAAATATTGTTTATTTTGAGTTTTTAAGAAGAGGATGGAACATAACAATTGGAAAAACAAAAGATTATGAAGTTGATTTCGTATGCAGAAAACATAAGCAGACAATATATGTTCAGGTAAGCTATCTGCTTGAAAGCGAAAAAACAATTGAAAGAGAATTTAGATCATTTTCTAAGATTAAAGACTATTATCCAAAATATATAATAACAATGGACCAATTCGACAGATCTCGAGAAGGAGTAAAACACATCAATCTCATAGATTTTCTAACTGAAGAAGTTAATTAACATTAAATATATGCACTAAATAATTCCAACATTATTTAATGTTATAACTCATTTTAAATCATTAAAATTGCTTATGAACCTATAAACTGATATTTATTATCCTATCAATTTGACTGTGAAAAATGATTCATAAAGTTATAATGATGATTAACATACTTTTGGTTGGTGTTTAATTTTATTAAAAATAAAAAAATTTGTTGTTTGATGATTACATTATCAAATAAAAAAATATTAATTATGATTCAACAAAAACTAGAATTAAAAATTATAAAAATTTTTCTGCTTCCTTCATAAATTCTTCAGCATTATTAACCCATAATCTAGCTATGTTTTCAGTAATTCCATCAACTGCATCATAATCCGCATCTTCACGAAGTGATTGTCCTCGTGCAAGATATTTTGCAATCTTTCTATCAAAATCATCATGTTTCACATAAACTTGACCAAATAAAGAAATCAAACCTTCATGAGATTTAGGATAGTGCCCCTTTTTAATCAACAATGCTTTTGCAGTTAAACATACAATAATATGATGCACTGACAGATGTTGCATACTGCTGATTGTCAAATAGGATCTTACTTGAAGTTAACTTATCATTAGCTTTTGAAATAAACTCCTCCACTTCAGACAAGAACAACACCCTCCTCAAGCACATTTGTCAAAAATGAATAATCCTTTGCATTATTAAATCTGTCCACTGACATTATATGTGGTGAAATCAGTTCCTGATAATCAAAAACAATATCTCCAACTACCTCTGTAATGACAGAATCAATTTCCTCCCAATAATCAGAAACTATCAAAATGTCAATATCAGAATCTTTTCCATCATCACCACGAGCAACAGAACCAAACAGTATAATTCTAAATATTTTATCAGAATTAATGGCCTCTGCAAACTCACGAGCAATTTTATCACGATTATTCATACATAATCACCTAAAAGACTATAATTTTTATAATTAATGATATCAACTTCATTAATAATAAATATATTTGAAGTGCGACTTTATGAAAAAACACAATGCACACATAAACTGATATTAATATACTATTGATTTGACAACACTAAAAGAATGATGAATTCATAATCTGGTTGATGATTAAGATATTTTTTGGTTGATGATTAATTTTTTTAAATTCCATAAATTACTTATTTTATGATTTAAAGCATTTTTATGGAAAATAAAAAAATAGTGTTGGTTGATGATTGTGGTTGATGATTACTGTTTTAATCACAAATTTATCTTAAATTATATTCTGTATTTCTACCTTTTCCAGTGCTTTTAATTAATTCTTTATTTTTTAATTTTCTAATAATTTTATAACTGGCCTGAGGGGAAATGTTTAACATCTCTTGAATATCCTTATTTTGAATATGCTTTTTTTCTTCAAGAAGAGTCAATACAGAAATTTCATTTGGGGTTAATTCAATAGTATTGTCATATTTTGATGTGATTTGATCCAACTTCAATACTTCAGATTTGACTTTATCTATTGAATATAGCACACCTTGACAGAAATATTCCAACCAATTTGTTAAATCATGGTTTTGAATTCATTTAATTCACCTTTTAGTTTATTTATTTATACTAGTATATTAAATTATACTTTTCTATTTAGTATAAAAAATTATACTTATCTGAGGAAGTATGATGATTTATACTTGTTAATTTTTTCATGTAGATAATAATTAAACATTATGTGTACTGGATGTTGAATATCTTCGCCGTATGACAATGGGGGGGTTAAAACATACTTTTTTTACTATTATTAATGATTAATATTTGCAGATATTGGAATGTGATATTTTTAATTGTTTATACAAGAATTGCTCCAATTATGGTGGTTAAAAAGTATGTTATGT
>Ga0256404_1003930_pt1 | contig 29099 bp, 22 predicted proteins | sample RumenRJG_01DNA_FD_185990 | JGI IMG/M metagenome (GOLD analysis project Ga0256404, IMG submission 185990) | Bovine rumen microbial communities from Lethbridge, Alberta, Canada - RJG_01 | ecosystem: Host-associated > Mammals > Digestive system > Stomach > Rumen | place: Canada: Alberta | collected...
CAGTTCCCGGAGGTCACTCTTCAGAGCGGCACTCTGACCGTAGATCCGTTCCCGGTTGAATTCGATCTGGGCTTCCGCGGGGAAGAAATCATCGATGAGGGGTCTGACCCCGGCTCTGGCGACGGCGGGTCTGGCTCCGGTTCCGGCGACAGCTCACCTGCGGTCTTCGAATACATGGGACACCCCTACTTCCCCGAATGGGTCTGGGCGTCCTACGAAGGAACCGACGAGCCCGTCGCCCCCATCGCTTGTAGTTACGACGGAGAAGTCGCAGGAGCTTATTCTTTCACCTTCACTCTCCCCTACGGCGCAAAGCTTGAGCTGAACGGAACGGGATACCGCGACGCCGGCTCCTATACTTTCGAGCCGGAGAGCACCTTCCTTGAGGGCAAGAAGAGTAATTACGAGATATCTTTTGTCAACAATAACCTTGAGATCACCCCCGCGGCGCTCAAAATTACGGCAAGCGCCACCAAGGAGTACGATGGCCAGCCGCTCATTGGCTCCGAAGCGATCAAGATCGAAGGGCTTGTCGAAGGCGAATCTATCTCTGTCACTTCCACCGAACCCGAACCAGTCACAATCACGAATGCAGGAACGATAAATAACCCTTACACAGTTAATTGGCTCGATACAAACCCGAACAACTACACTGTCACGCAGGAGCCCGGAGTTCTAGAAATAACCCCCAAGAAGGTAACGATCACTACCGGTTCCACCGATAAGGTATATGACGGCGAGACACTTTTCTACGACAGTTACGAATTGTCCCCTTCAGACCCCTGGGTAAACGGCCAGGGTCCCAAAATAACAGTAACCGGTTCCATCACAAATGCCGGAATTAAATCTAATTCATGCAATGTCGAGTGGAAGGGAGTTGACCCGAACAACTACGAGCTCAAGCAGGAACTTGGCACCTTGACTGTCAAGCCGGTTGAGATAGTTCTGATCCAAAACTGTGAATATGCGGTTTCCGGAAACATAACAATTGCCTCGTATGGTTTGAAAGTACAGGTAAACAATGTAGATCCCTCTCACTATGAGGCAACACCAATGGGTGAGAATCGATGGTGGATCCAATTCGACTGGGGCGATAAGATCGAAGCCCGGATAGTCGTAACCACAGATGAAACTTCCTATGCGATCACCCCGGACTACGACTTCGTCTTAGGAGATTCCGGCAATTATAAGATCGACACAGTTGATGCGACAGGCGAGTTTGACATACCGCCCGTTGCCCCCTTAGATGGGTTTGGAATGGGGAAGCCTGCGGCTTTCTCAAGCGTAGCCGGTCGATCACTGGCAGAGGTTTCAGAAATAGCGAGTACAAATATATCTAACCAGGTTGATTCGCCTGATGATTCTGACGATGAAGACGATGGTCAGCAGGATCAGCAGAATCCTGAGGAAGAAACCTCCGTTAAAACCACTCGTGTTGATGAAACCATTCGTGTTGAAGACGCTCCTGTTGAAGATGTTCCTATTGAAGTCACTCCTGTTGATGCTGCTCCTGCTGATGCCGCCCCTGCTCCTGCCGAATCAGCACCCGCTGAATTAAGCCAAGAAGCGGGCCAAACAGACGAAGATGCTCCGGATGAGACTTTGGAGGCAGAGTCGCAGGCGGAGTCTTCGGAAGAAATGCTGCCAGACGAGTAACAATCCATAACTTAAACTCAAGAGGCTGTCGCATTAAGCAGGGAGCAGCATAAAACTGCCACCAGATCAAACAATCTGGTGGCAGAAAATTTTGTTTTTTATTGTCTACTTGACGGGGAGCAGTTCACAAGATGCGACACCCTTAGTCTTTTCCTTCTCATATTCGTGCCGTTTCTGACCGAATATGTGGGAAAGGAAGCCGTGAGTAAGCGTTTTCACACTGATTATTCTCCGGCAATCTCTATGTTTGAATGTTCAGAATCTCATCATTATATTAATCCTTCTTGACCAGATCCTTGTAATCTGCTCCAGCGAGAATACCAAACACAAGAACAACGATAGTGCAAATAATAGTAATCGGGTTCAGCAGACTATAGTTACCCAGGAATATCACACTGAAAACCACTGCCCATGCAGAATAAGTAATATTCAACGCCATCGACTTTGAAGCTCCAATCTGGGAGATTGCTCTATAGTAGAACAGATAGGAAGCTGTTGCAAACAAAGCGGCAATACAAATTGTGGGAATCAGCCAGCCGGTACCATTGAACAGGGAAGCTGTGAACCCCCAGCCCCTCAAGATGGGGAGAATAATAACACCATAAACAATGGCTGATGTTGTCTGTCTGATCTGAAGGGCGATTTCGTCAGTAACAGCATCGTCCTGTACGCACTTTGCAATGATCACAGCTTCAATGCCCCAGCCGAACGCACACATCAAAGTTCCGGCAAATCCAAGCCAGAAGTTTACAATGTTGATTTCCGGGCTGTAGCTAAGGCCATAAACGCCAAGTAAACTGAGAACCAGGAATACCCATCGATACCAAGACATTTTTTCTTTGAGGAAAAAATAGGCAAGAACAGCACCGATTGCCGGGAAGATCGCGCTGGCAACCGCTCCAATAGAAGCGCCCATATTAGCAACGGACAGGACATAGCCCGTCATGCCAACCGGACCACCGATAACAGCAGCCAAAGCGACGAACTTTCCGCTCCTTGTTTTCAGAGCCTTAACAACATTGGGAAGATTTCCTCTAACACCATTATATATACATGCCCAGATCGCCGAGAACAAGTCGTGTAAGAATGTACTCGCAAACGGAGCAAGTACAATAGCCTGCTCAGTCGAAACAAACGGGGTCATAGCAAGGGCAATGCCAAGAACTATCGTTTCAATTGCCCATGTGATACCAGCAATAATACCAGCAAACATCTCAATATTCCTCCTTCAATCAGCCAAGTTTCTTATAAGCTTCGATATTTTTCTTCAAACGAATGTAGCGGCCATCTGCATACTCCTGCATAAAGTCTCCATCAAACGGTACTCTGGTCAATCCCCAAAGAGTCCAAAGATAATCCACATACATCTTTGCTGCAACAAAACGCTTCTTCTCTTCGACTGTCGCCGAACGGCCGTAGTATTCTTCGAGCAGCTGATCATCGTTATCCGGGCTGTAATCTGCTTCAATGGAAAAGCATGAGAGATCCCACATTGCCTCGTTCATTCCACTGTATTCCCAGTCGATGAGGTACAGTTTGCCATCACCATCCAGCACCCAGTTGCCCATTAAACTATCGTTATGGCAAGGAACACGCGGAGCTACGCCTGTTGCATCGACAGCCGCCTTGATATCCATGACAGTCTGCTTTACGTTCTCGTAGTCCTCATAAAAGGCAACTCCACCATCGCGGATGATTTTCTCATATAAATCCGCCATCTCGAAGACATCGAAACGAACACCTGTATCCTCGCCACAAGTATGAAGCTTATGGAAAATCGCAGCGGCCTGTTTCAGATTCTCAGGTCTCTTCATTACATCTTCGTTCATCTCTTGCGGATCATGGATGAACTTCATGACCTTGCATCCATCGTCTCCGAAATAGAGCAGCGGTGAATCAATACCAAGCTTGCATCCCAACTCAGTGCTCTTTCTTTCGTCCATGCGGTTGATCATTTCTTCAGTCCCGTCTCCGGGTATGCGGACAAGATATTCTTCCCCATCGTTCCTCGTAATCTTATATGAATGATTTGTCATTCCGCCAAGCCGTTGAATGTCTTTCCATTCATCATCGCCAAAGACCATTTTCATCAGTTCTTTCAGCTTCGGAATGTCTACAGATTCAATTTCTCTTACTAATTCTGCCATATTAATTCAATCTCCTTTTAGGTAGTAATCATACGCATTTTTGCTACGCCACAGTTTTATATCAGCACAGAATTATTCTGTGATTGTTTTTTTCAGTTTGCCTGTCTCATATTCATATTTGTAGTGCTCACCTTTACTGTCGAACTCAAAACCGGCTGCCGCCGTTGTTGAACTCTTCATACTTGTTATGTGAATAATCTCCTCTTCTTTCGCCCCGATCTGAGAAGCCACCTTCTTAATAAGTATGGAACGTGTATCTGACCGGTAACTTTCATCGAACTCTCGGAGTTCGTCCATGGTGTCGAATTCGAATATTACACCAGGCTTATATTTCCTGATCCTCATCTTCAGAACATCCAGATGAGCCATGTATATCTTTTCCCAAAGCTTGTCTACCGTTTCAGGTAGATCATATTCCTCTTCCAGAATCTTCAAGAATCTCTCAGAGAATTCTCTGCTCCAGAACGTATGCCCCATCATATACCAGGCATTATCTCCACCTATGGTCACAGAGTTGATATATCCTTCCTCATCTTCCGTCATGCACCACTCTGCTGTGTGACCATTTGCATACTCTGCCGCATAGTAAGCATCATCAACTTCAGACTCAAATGGGTTCTCAGCGAAGTAGTTATCAGAAGAGCAGATATAACTATTTTTCAGAATTTCTCGCGCAGTCCATATGCTCGCATTATTGTTCCTTGTCAGATAGTCTGAGTTGTGGATCAGTTTGACCTTATACTTCGGCACCAGATAGTCGAACTGCTCTGCCTTGTAGCCGGTTATGATATAGATTTCCGGAATTCCTGCAGCTCGTAACTGTTTAATCTGTCTCTCGATCAGCACCTCGCCTTTGACCACTGTCATTGCCTTGTGCCTCTCATATGACAGCGGTGCAAATCGAGAACTCGTACCCGCTGCCATAATGATTGCATTGTCAACTCTCATTTAAATTCCTCCCAGCTCTCCTTCGTGAGCTATTTAGTATAGTCAACCGTTCACGACCTGTCGTGTTTATTATTTTCATAAACTTTCTTTTCTTAGTTTTCGTGAACATCCTGTCTAAATAAAAGCCGAGATACTCTTCTTGATTAACTCAGCTTCTCTTATCACACGTTATTTGCAGAGTAAAACTACTCTGTAGCAGGCTGACTGTATCGACTACAATACACCACGAAACGGCCTTTGTCAAGTGCTTCCTACTGTCCTTTTGTCGTTTTAATGTACAAAACCTGAGTCTTGCGACCGACGCCGATATGAAGTCTTGAAATTTATCGTAGAAAAAGCATCTTCACTGTGATACCCTAGAAAAGCGAATTACAAACAGTACAATAAACCAAATTCAGCAAGGAATAACTATGGCAGAACACAACACCCAACCTGCAGCAGGCGGCTCCTCGGGCCGCCACTCTCACAAGAAGCACGGCTTCACCGGCCAGATCGGCTTCGTCATGGCGGCGGCCGGCAGCGCGGTCGGCGTCGGCAATCTCTGGCGCTTCCCCTATCTGGCGGCCAAGGACGGCGGCGGCCTTTTCATTTTGATTTATCTGATCCTGACTTTCACTTTCGGCTTCACGCTGCTGACCAGCGACATCGCGATCGGCCGCAGGACCGGCAAGAATTCCATCAAGGCCTACGCCGCGATGAGTCCCAAGTGGAGTTTCCTGGGTATTTTGACTTTCCTGGTTCCGGTGCTGATCATGACCTATTACGCAGTCATCGGCGGCTGGATCACGCGCTACATCGTGGTCTACCTGACCGGGCAGAATAAGCTGGCTGCTTCAGACAGTTTCTTCACGGATTTCATCACTTCGCCGAGTCAGTCGACACTCTACGCGGTGATCTTCATGCTGCTGACTGCCTGGATCGTCTTCAATGGCGTTGAAAAGGGCATTGAGCAGTGTTCCAAGATTCTGATGCCCGTCATGCTGGTCATGATCGTAGCGATTGCTATCTTCGCTCTTACCCTCACCCACACGGATGAGGCAGGCGTGACCCGCACAGGTCTTCAGGGCCTGGCCGTCTATCTGACGCCCAGCTTTGAGGGACTGACCGTCAAGCGCTTCCTGCAGATCCTGCTGGATGCCATGAGCCAGATTTTCTTCTCATTGAGCGTCTCCATGGGCATTATGATCACCTACGGCTCCTACATCAAGAAAGACGTGGATGTCAACGCGTCCATTCATCAGATTGAATTTTTTGACACGGGCGTAGCGCTGCTCGCCGGTATGATGATCATTCCGTCGATCTTTGTTTTCGAAGGCGTGGAAGGCATGAAGGCCGGGCCCAGCCTGATGTTCATCTCCCTTCCCAAGGTCTTCGCCTCGATGCCGACTCTGGGAAGAATTGTGGGACTTGCCTTCTTCGTCATGGCGGCTTTTGCTGCACTGACCAGCTGTGTCTCGGTTCTGGAGACTATCACAGCTAACTGTATGGAGATCTTCCACACCAAGAGGAAGCCCACCACAATCTCGCTGACGCTGCTCTACACCGTCGCTTCGGTCATCATCGCGCTGGGCTACAGCAAGTTCTACATTGAGCTCCCGCTGCCCAACGGAAGTATCGGCCAGCTCCTGGATCTGATGGACTACATCAGCAACAGCTTCATGATGCCTTTCATCTCCATGCTGTCGGCTATCCTGATCGGCTGGGTCGTCGGTCCTTCCTGGATTGTCGAGGAAGTCGAGTACGGCGGTCGCAAGTTTGGCCTCAAGGGCCTCTACCGGGTCATGATCAAGTACGTAGTGCCGGTTATCATGTTCATCCTCTTCCTGCAGTCGGCAGGTGTGCTGAATTTCTAATTAAAAACATCAAAAAAGGTCTCCTGTAATCCTTGTCGATCACAGGAGACCTCTTTTATTTCCTGATTCAGTTAATACCTCAGTCTCTTTTTTGCCTAATCCAGTTAATACCCCAGTCTCTTTTTTGCCTCGAGGTACTCTTCTTTCAAAATACCGCAGATTGCCAGATCATGGTACTCTCCGTTGCGGTAGATGGCTTTCTTCTTGATGCCCTCTTCGTACCAGCCGCACTTCTCGTAGAGTCTCTTGGATGCGGTGTTGTAGAGGAACCACTCGCCGTCTAGGCGGTTCAGGTTGATCTGGTTGAACGCGTACTCCATGAGGGTCATGACTGCGTCTGTGCCCACGCCTTTGCCCTTGGGGCAGGAGGGGTGCAGCTTGATCCCGTGGAAAGCGGAGCGGTTGACCAGGTCGATGTCTGTCAGTGTGACGATGCCGACCGGCTGGTCAGTGTCTTTCATGCAGATAGTAAAGCGTTTGTTCCTGTCGCCGACGACTCTGTTGTACCAGTCCATCTGCTCCTTCTTGGATACGGGAAAGGACCAGCCCACAACCATCCTGGATACTTCTTCGTCGTTGATCATGTCTCTGCACATTTCCATATCTTCCGGTTCCATTGCCCGAAGATAGATCTGTTTACCCATTATGCTCATTTTCTTTCTCCTTTTCCTTATCCCATTCAGCCTGTCTTACAACATGAAACGACTCGGGGATCTCTGCTCCCTGGCCGATATCACTGTGCTTGAGTACCACCTCGATCGTCTTGAGGATGATCTTTACGTCTCCCAGGAAGGTGATATTGTTCGCGTACTCGACGTCATATCGGAATCTGTCATCCCATGACGCGGAGTTTCTGCCGTTTACCTGCGCAAGGCCGGTAAGGCCGGGCCTCACGTCGTGTCTGTGCCTCTCGAACTCATTGTAATAGGGAAGATACGCGGTTGAGAGCGGCCTGGGACCGACAATAGACATATCTCCGACGAAAATATTCCAGAGTTCGGGCAGCTCGTCCAGGCTTGTCGCACGGAGTATTCTGCCGAACTTGGTCAGTCTCTCCTCATCGGTGAGCACATCGACTCCCTTGGCGACGAGCTCTGTTCTCTCTTCATCGGTGATCTCTCTTCCGTCCCTTGTCTGCGGATTGAGCATGGAGCGGAATTTCTTGAGTTTGAAGATCTTCTCATTGAGGCCGGGTCTCTCCTGCTGGAAGATGACCGGAGATCCCAGTTTGACCTTGACCATCAGGGCAGTTGCTCCCAACACCGGAGAGAGGACGACCATTCCGAGCCCGGAAAGGCTGCAGTCAAGTACTCTCTTCATGTACTTCTCATAAAAGCCGCGCGGCTGATGTTGCTTCTTCTTCATAGTCTTTCCTCTTACTTCTGCTGTGCTCAGCCTGTGATTTCTTTAATAAGATGCTTGTATGTCCGTTTCCTGTCAAACTTCTCGCTCGCGCATTTTCTGGCGTTCTTGCCCATGCGTTTGCGCAGCTGAGGATCCTTGATCAGGGTCCTTAGCTTATTCGCCAGTTCTCCTATGTTGCCGTTCTCGCAGTTGAAGCCCATGTCGTAGTCTTCTACGAGCTTTCTGTATTCCTCGCTCTCCTGCGTGCTGATGACCGGCAGGCCTGAGGCCGCGTAATCGGCGTGCTTGTTGATGATTGATTGCGCTGCCAGGTGCATGATCGGGTTGATAGTTATGTCGCAGTGTGACAGCAGACAGCACATCGCCTCGTATTGAAGCCGCCCTGTGAAGGTCGCGTTGATCTTCTTTTCTTTGGCACGGGTCTCGAACTCTTCTTTCTTCGGACCGTCTCCCATCACGACGAAGTGCAGGTTGGGGTCACCCAGCTTCTCAATCGCATCGATGACGCAGGTCAGGTCATAGCTTGCTCCCAGCGTGCCGCAATAGGCCAGCCTGACTTCTCCCTCTTTGTCGGGAATGATGGGCGTGCCTGCCGCGTACTGGTCGAAAGTGTCCAGTTCCGTTCCGAGGAAGACCGTAGTGCCTTTCTTGCACTTCTTGTTCACCTTCAGAGCTCGCTCACAGTATGTATCGGACACGCCGCAGATGCCGTCAGCTCTCTTATAGATGCCGTTGGCAAGGAAATTGAACGGGGCAAAAATGATCTGGCTCAGCACAGGAACGTTGAAGACCATCTGGAATGCCTCCGGCCACAGGTCCTGAATGTCGATCACGAAGCGCACGCCGTTCTTCTCACAATATTTTGCCGCCTCGTAGGAGGCCTTCAGAGTCGGGATCGCGCAGAATATGACGTCCGGTTTCTTCCTGCCTGCCAGGTACTTGCGGACATTCCTGCCCCAGACATAGTGTCCGTAGAATCTCTGCAGGCACACATTGGTCGGGTAGGCGCCCTCATGGAGCATGGTTATCTTGAAATCGTGTTTCTCGATCTCGTAGTCAAAATATGCCTTGGCCCCGTGGTCGAAGTCACTCGTGACGATCTCGACTTCATGCTCTTTGGCCAGCATATCGCCCAGATATAGAAACCGGCTGTTGAATGTTCCATCCAGCGGTCCCAGAAAATCGGCCAGAATCAGAATATCCATAACTATCCTCTGTACTGCGGGAAGAATCCCGGGTTCTCGATCGCGTCTCTCATAGCGACCAGTTCTTCATATTTCTCTGTGTCAAAAATCTTCCTGCCAATGTAGAAGTGATTCAGGTCTCCCTTGTAGAAAGCCCTCTTGAATTTGAAGAGGCTGTCCTCGCTCGAGCCTACGCCGCCTCCCATATACAATGTTTTGCATCCGTTCGCCGCTCCCCACAGCGCCGCTTTATACAGGAGCAGATTGCTCGGCGCCAGAGAGCTGAATTCCCTGAGCGACCCGGACAAATGATAGTTCATCCTTCCGTTGGTCGCAAGCATGATGCTGGCGGCAATGACCTGGCCATCCTTCTCAGCCCAGAACATCTGCGCGTTCTGCGGAAGATCATCCAGCACCGACTTGTAGAATTCCGGGCCAAAATAGTAATACTCCTCCGCGTCATCCTTATCCATGGTTGCGTTGTAGATGACCCGGAATTTCTCATAGATCTCCGGAAAACGACCGTTGTAGATGCTGATGTCGTTCTTCATGGCCTTGCGGATCATGTTGCGGTTCTTGCTGGTGATGTTGGTCCAGATCTCTTCCGGACTGCTCAGGTCCATGTGGACGACTTCACCGAGCTGGATCACCTGATAAAAGGACTCGCAGGCCGCGTGGTTCTTCACCATAGGATGGAAACGGACGAATTCGGAGACGATCCCGTTCTTTCTCAGCCATTTCTCATAGGCCTCAAACAGAGCTGCAGTCTCTTCGCCCTCAATGATCCATCCGCCGTAACCGTAAGGTGTCGCGAAATCGTAGTACTTGCCCTCTTCTAATACGCCCTTGAAATGCGCGTCCTTGGCAACATCTCTCTTCATAACCACGTTGATGCCGCGGACTTTGCTGTCTTCATAGTAGAACAGAAGCGGATCTCCGTCTCCATGGATCTGGAAAGCCTTGACATAGCCGCTGAGCCAATAGACATCATATTCTTTGAAGGTGCGGACCACAGCGTCCCACTGTTCCGCCTGCTCTAGTGTGTATACGTTTAACATTTTCTGTCTTCCTGTGTGCTGTATTAACTGTTTAAGATCTCAACAATGAAGTTCATCTCTTCAAGTCCGTATCTCTGATCGCAGGGGATACAGAGAAGGTTTGTGTAGAAGAAATCGGATTCGCCATAGTTCCCTTTCACATAATCGGGCTTGGGCCATACGACCGGCGCATACACACTCTTCTCCCGCAGGAGTACCTGCACTTCTTTCCTTTCCTGTCTGCACAGGATAGGGAAATAGAGCGGAACTGTGTCGTCCGGCAGTTCCTGAAAGAGCGGTGTGACTCTCTCGTTCCTGAGATTGTCCAATAAAAACCTGAAGTTGCCGCGCCTTCTGCTGCGCAGGTTCTCAATGTCCAGGTTGGCGTGTTCCAAATATGACGAGTCCGACATTCTGTAGACCTGCTCTTCTCTCTCCAGCAGCTCTTCTGCCTCTGCAAACATCTGCAGGAAAGCGCTCTTTTCACCGATGCCGCCGAAGAGGTAGTCATATTTTGCCGTCATTGCCCTGAATCCGGCATCTCTGAGCTCATCGTCCTGGGTTTCCGGTTTCTGAGCGAAACTCCCTTTCACTTTCAGAGCAAATCCGCCGTCCGATAATCCCTCCCATTTCCTGAAGCTCCCGACATAGAAGTCGGCAGACAGTCTGGGGAAGGAGCTGTAAAGTGTCTGCGTGATGTCCTCAATGACGGTGATCCCGCTCGCCCTCAGGTCTTTTACAGTTTCTCTGACTTCTGAGGCCGTATCAAATCCATAGTAGTTGTGGATGAGCACGACGGATGGATCGCATGCGCCGATTTCCTTCAGGAAAGTCTCTTTTTGGATATTCAGCGTTCTGTCCACGCTGTAGTAGAACACTTCATAGCCGTGCTTGATAAAAGGTTCAATGACAGACTCGCATGTAAAAGGAGGCAGCAGGACACGCTTACACTCGGTCTTTAATTCCGACAGGATGAGTGACATCGCGCCTCTTCCGGAGGAGGTAAAGACACTGTCCTCATAGTCAGTATTAAAGACCCGACAGTCTATCGTCGATCTGTTCTTTTCTCCGTATGACAGCCAGAAACTGCTGCCGATTTCCTTCATCATTTCTGTTTAATCTCCTGATGTCTGTCTTCTGGCCTTGATCTGCCGGCAAATCCTGACCGTGCATCCCGCCAGCATGTAGAAAGCGGGAACATTCACGCGCCCCATTAGGAAGATCATCGACTCCACAAGTTCCGTGAGCAGGATGCCCGCAATGATCACCGGAATGATCCAGGAGTACCTGAACGGTATGCCCCGCCCCTTAAATACGATGGTCAGGCAGCGCGCGATGATTCCGAGTTCGAAGATCATAAATAGCAGCATTGCGGGAATACCGAGTCCGATCGCCACCTGTAACAATCCGTTGTGGGCGTGGGATACATTCTCGCCAAGCTGGCCCTCTTTCTGCAGCCGGCTCGCCACGTAGCAGGGAGACACGCCGAAGATCATGTGGTCCGGCGAAGAGCAAATGATCTTGACGGCAACTTTCCACACAAGAGTCCTTCCGCCCATGTCGGTCATCTTCCGCGCTCCGGTCTCCGTCACGTCATCTGTCGCACGGACCAGCTTGGATTCGCCCGAATTCTCAGTCTTCGCTGCCGGGCTGTTGACGCCCTGCGCATTTCCGGTCGCCGGGCTGTTGGCCGTCTGAGGAGCGGTGCTCTGCTGCTCCTGTTCCTCCGCCTTCTGAAGCGCTCTTTCCATCCAATACTTCACATGCCGCTCCGCAGTGGTCTCGGCAGGCTCTACATCCTCCGCGTACTCAGCACTTTCTGCCGTCTGGGCGGTTCCTGCCATTTCTGCAGCTTCCGCTGCCTCGATTGCCGCCTGGGCCTGCGCTTCTGCCTCTGCTTCTGCAGCCGCTTTGGCTTCCGCCTCCTGTCTCGCCGCCTCCTGGGCCGCTGCCCTCTGGGCATTGATCTCAAGGAAAGTGGGATAGACGTGCGCGAACATCCGAAACAGCAGGCTTTGCACGCCAATAACAATGACCACAGCTAGTAGAGCTCCGATCGCCGCTCCGCCGATGCGCTGCGAAAGCTTTCTTGTCTCCAGCTTATCCCACATAAACAGGACAGCTGCGGCAACTGAAACGCACGACAGAGCCAGGAAACTTGTCCTTGAATTTGTCAGCAGTTCGGCGCAAAAATAGACGATCGCAGTGAGGCTGTAGATGATCCGCACCAATCCCTTGTGGGTCAGCAGCATGTACAGGCTCAGCCCGAAGAGGATCACTGCTGCCGAAGCAGTGACATTCACATTTCCGCCCATCTTCATAGAGACGGTTTCTCTGTAGCTTGCCATCCAGTATCCCGAAGGGAAGGCGAAAAACTCGACGTTATAGTATTTCCAGATGCACCACACGGTTATTGGCGTGTAGACCGCCATTGTCAGATGGAGCATAGCCTCCATCATGCGCTTCGCATGGCTTCCCATCAGTTCCGCGAAGGGAAAGAACAGGAAAACCGTCAGTGTGAACATGAACAGCCTATTGTCGTTGAATTTAAAGAGGGGCTGTCCGTCCAGGCGCGAGCGCACCGCGCAGTCCAAAATATACCAGAGCAGCAGCAATACCAGCATGATCTGCTCCAGACTGCACATTCTGCGCAGCGAAGCACGGATCCGGGATAGTTCCTCCCGGTCGGTTAATGCCGTAAATGCCACATAGACCGCCGCCGCTGTGAGAATCGCGACGCCGATCCATTTCTGATACCTGAGATAGTCCCGCTCCCTGACCATATACTGCAGCAGGGTCCACAGGACGAAAATCTCAGCGAGAAGGGCTGCTGACCATCTGAGTAATGCTTTGTAGATGGTCTGGAACCTTCTCAGCTGAGTGCCTTTTCTATTATCCATAAGCAAGTGTGGGATCAGGCCGGATGATATGTGGATACCATCTTCTCGACCTGACTTCTGATGTCTTTACTGTTCGTATAAGCTGTGAGCATGAGCTCGTTGAGCTGCTCCAGGAACTCATCGGTGTCGAAAGGAATCGGTTTACCGATGTGGATGAGCTCATTTTCTGTCTTCATGAGGCCTTCCTCGGCCATCAGCTTCTCTTCATAGAGCTTCTCGCCGGGGCGCAGTCCGGTGTAGATGATCTTGATGTCCACGTCGGGCTTGTAGCCGGACAGACGGATCAGGTTCCTGGCGAGGGTGTCTATTTTGACAGGGCTGCCCATATCCAGGACGAAGATCTCGCCGCCCTTGGCATAAGTGCCCGCCAGAAGCACGAGGCTGACCGCCTCGGGAATGGTCATGAAGTAGCGGATGATCTCGGGGTGGGTGACCTTGACGGGTCCGCCGTTCTCGATCATCTTCTTGAAGAGCGGGATGACCGAGCCGTTGCTGCCCAGCACGTTTCCGAAGCGCACAGCGACAAACTCCGTCTTCACGTTGCGGAAGACCTCACCCGTGCCGTCCTTGTCGGCGTTCTCAAGGCCCGAGTGGGTGAAGAGCTGGGGAATCTCGTTGGCCTTGCCCGCCTTGATCTTGGCGTCGAAGCTCTGAATGATCATCTCGCACAGGCGCTTGGAGGCACCCATGATGTTGGTGGGGTTGACCGCCTTGTCCGTGGAGATCAGGACGAAGCGCTCGCAGCCGTGGACCATGGCGGCATAAGCCGTCTTGTAAGTTCCGATGGCATTGTTCTTGATCGCCTCGTTGGGGCTGTCCTCCATCAGCGGAACGTGCTTGTGAGCCGCCGCGTGGTATACAATCTGGGGCCTGAACTGCTCAAAAACATCGAAGATCTTGCGGCTGTCGCGAACGGAACCGATCAGGACTTCAAGGTTGAGGTCGGGATATTTCTCCCGCAGTTCCATCTGGATGTCGTAAGCGTTGTTCTCATAGATGTCAAAAATCACCAGCTGCGCAGGATTATGCGCCGCGATCTGTCTGCAGAGCTCGCTTCCGATGGAACCGCCGCCTCCCGTGACCAAAACGCGCTTGCCGTTGATGAACTCGAAGACTTCCTTCATGTCGGCTTTGATGGGCTCTCTTCCTAGGAGATCCTCCACCGAGACCTTCTTCATCTTGCTCACTGTGATCTCGCCGCTCACCAGCTGATACATGCCGGGCAGGTTCTTGAGCTCACAGTTGGTCTCCTTGCAGATATTCAGGATATCCCTTCTCTGCTCCGCTGTCGCGCTGGGCATCGCCAGGTAGATCTTCTGGATCCTGTACTTCTCAACATTCTCCAGAATTGTGTCTCTTCCGCCCACGATCGGCACACCGTCGATGTAGCGGCCCCACTTGTTGGGATCGTCGTCGATGACACAGCAGACCTTGTCGTTGAGTTCCTTGGAGCGCTTGATATCGACGATCAGGCTCTGGCCGGCATTTCCTGCGCCGATCACCATGACGCGGCCCTTCTCATCTTCTTTCTTCTGACTGCTCATGAGGATATAGAAGCGGTAAGAAAACCGGATGATCGCCATCGCCACAAACTGCAACGTGATACCGATCATATAGTAAGAGATCGGCATGCGGTTGAAAATGAGTGTGATTCCCACCGTATGGAAAACACCGGTTATGATCGTCGCGAGGATCAGATGCATCAGCTCCGAATAACTGGCATACTTCCAAAGGCTCCTGTAAAGCCTGAGCACCCAGAACACGACCAGGCAGAACACCGTATAGATCGGCACGAATCTCATCCACGCGTGCAGGAATTCATGCCTGATCAGCGAAAACTTGCAGTCATACCTGAGCCACAGGGCCAGAAAATAAGAAAGATTGATCGCAAAAATATCATATATGCTCAAAAGAACAGCAACCGTGCGCCAGTGTCCTCTCAGCAAAGTCGCATGCACTTTCTGCTCGCTGTTTTCCTGTTCAGTTTGCTTTTCGTTCAACAACTTGTCTTCCATTGTGTCATTACTCCCTAAAAACTGCTTTTCTACTATTGTATTGTATCAGCGTTTTTTTTGCCACCAAAACTTTCGTCAGGGAACAACTCGGCACTGCCCTGTCCGATAATCGAGTAGGAGGCGGTCAACAGACCGCTGACCTCTTACACCACCGTACGTACCTTTCGGTATACGGCGGTTCAATCAGCTTAATATGTAATACGCCTTTTTGGCGTAGTAGTCAGTCATTGAGACTAATCCAAAACGGGTTAGTCTCTCTTTCGTAACATACTCGGAGCTTTCACCCGTTGAACGCGCCATGGCGCGCAAATGAAAAAGGCAGATATCCTCTCAGAAATATCTGCCTCATAATTGAGGGATCAGAAACCAATTGATTCTACATAAGTTCCTTCGCTGCTCGGTAGTAATCCTTAGCATAGCGGTACTGCCGGAGGCTGTACTCGCCGAACTCCACTCCCAGCCGGCGCTTATACTCGCACCAATTTGACCACAAAAGGCCGCAAGTTGCAATGTAGAGATAAATCTTGATCCGTGTCGGGCAGTCGCATGCCCCATCAAAATATATATCGATCAGCTGGTCACACTGCTGCCTGTTATAGAGGCTGTATATGCAGAACATGGCAATATCTACATGCGGATCCTGCATTCCCGAGTACTCCCAGTCGATGAGCTGGAGCAACTCATCAGTCGCGCCGGGCGAATTGTAGAAAAGGAAATTATCCGGCACCGCATCGATATGCGTCAGACACCAGTCCTTTTCCATTCCCTCAATGTAAGGGCGCATGCTGAACAGGTTTTCCTTGGTCTTTTTGTAATCCCGATAGACGGAGGGATAGCCGTTCCAAAGGGATTCGTAAAACTCGATCTGCTCGTAAATATCGAAAGTGTGCTCGACTTTGATCTGCATGGAATGGAACTTGCGAAGTTTTGCCATGCAGTGGCGAAGATCACTGATCTTCTCCGGATCGCATGTGCGGGCGTTGTCGATATATGCGGTGATCTTGTAGCCGGTCTCCGGATCGATAAAGACCGGGTCGTCGCAGAGGCCTTTGCCACTTATGGCTCTGATGACCTCTGCTTCCTGGCTGTGGTTGATCAGCTGCTTAGTGTCTTCACTCGGGATGCGCATGATATATTTGGCTCCGCGTACTGAGAAAAGGAAGCTGTAGTTTGTCGTGCCCTTTTTCAGAGCGCTGATGTCCCTGATCTCGTCAGCGCGGCAATCCAGCGCCTTGCATATTGCCTCGATTGCATCGGATTTGAGGTAGTCCGAGTCGGAATCCAGGCTTCTGAGCTGCTCGTAAGTATTGATCTCGACGAAGCCTGTGGCGCTCACTGTTTTTGCCTGCAGGATCATGCGGTCCTTTCCGTAAAGGGCCTTCTCCCAGAATTCATCGTCGTTGGCAGGATCCTTGTCCATCTCAGATAGTCTGGCGCGGAGAATGTCGGCCTCCGGCCTTGTAAGGTAGGCTATGCCGATCATCTCGTTTCCTGCTTTGTCACCGGCCTTGACCAACTCGCGCTTGCGGCTCACTCTTACGGGGCTGTCCTCATCCTCGCGATCACTGACCATATACCAGGAATAAAGCTCCACCGAAGAGTAGGGATTGGCGGCGCACCAAATGTCACAGGGAATGATATAGGTGTTTCGGATCCGTTTCGCGGCTAGAGCCAGCGAGTGCAGATTATTGCGGGAGGCGTAGTCGCGGTTGATCACAAGGTCCACGCCATACTCGTCCATCAAATACTCGAAATTATCCTTCATGAATCCGGCGACGACCGTGATGTCCGTGATCCCTGCCTCGTGAAGTTGGCGGATGGTGCGCTCGATCAGGGGTTCGCCGTTGACTTCAAGGAGTGCCTTGGGAGCAGACAGATTGATGGGCACCATGCGCATGCCAAAACCGGCTGCCAGAATAATGGCGTTGCGGGGCGCTTTGTCTCGTATTTCCTGCCGGGCCTTCTCTGTCAGCTGCATGTCACTGTTCAGGTAGCCTTCCTGCGCCAACTGCCGGAGGGATTTGTTGACCACTCCGATACTGAATCCGGCCGATTCAGCCAGCACTCTCTGGTTAATGAACGGTTCTTTATAGAGTTTCTTCAAAATGTCCGCTTCATATATATTCATGAACTATCTCCCATTGAAATTTCGTGAACATATGTCTATAAATAAAGGGGATGGAGATACCATCCCCAGGTCCACTACTCATATAAACGCTTATATTTGTGTATGATACAACACTTCAATTCGTTTTTCAATCTAAATCGAGTTCAGAATACTGCCAAGCTCCCTGCATCCGGCGTCCGTGACTGCTGCCGCGCCCTTGCGAAGGGCACTTGCATCCGCGCGGTTTTCCCTGACCACATAGACGTAACCGTCACAATGGTGTGCGATCAGCGCGCTGTCAGCTATGGAAGCGCTGGCAGGAGCATCGATGACGATATAATCGAACTGCTCTCTGAGATTGCGGAAAAGCTGTTCCGCCGCAGGGCTGCTCCATAAAGTCGAGGGGACCGCGCCCGCGCTAGAGGGGGCACCGGGAAGCACCTTCAGGTCACTGTTCTTATCATAAGAAATCATCGCCGCTTCCGCTTTGCAGCTGCCCGCCAGGACATCTGCCAGGCCTTTTCCTGACTCAGGCGCCGCCTGGGACATGCCCAGAGCCGCAAGAACGGAAGGATTGCGGAGATTTCCGTCGACCAGCAGTACTTTGCTGCCGTGGTTGGCAAGGCTGATCGCGAGATTTGCTGCGGCTGTGGTCTTGCCTTCGGAGCTGAGAGCACTGGTGATGAGGATGGTCTTCACGCCGTTTTCCTCCGCTTCACGCTCGATGCGGCGGCGGATAGTTCGAACGTAACCGACCATCTCTGTGGACACGCCTTCTGCGTCAATGTTGGCAGACTGCGCAGAACCACTTCGTGTGCCAATACCGAATAATCCGCTCTTCGTGCGGGGAAGGGTACCCAGGAACTCCATTCCGAGTATTCTGGTCACGTCGTTCGCATTCTCAGCTGTCTTGTCGATGACGCTCTCAACCGCGAGACAGATCAGGATGAGGATAACGATCATAAAGATTCCTGCCGTGGCTGCTTTCCTTGCGGGAGAGCTGTTGGTCGGACGCGCGGGAACTCCGCTCTCGCTGATCACCTCAAGGTCCAGTTCGCCGAGGGCCGGCGCGATGAACCCGGGGAATACGCGGTAGATGGACTGGATCGTGTCGTAAGCCAGCTGCGGATCGCTCGCGTTTACGGTCATGTTGACCACGTTGACGCTCTCTTCCTCCGTAGCACTGATCCTTACGTTGAAATCCGGGCTGTTCGAGTAACCCAGGTCGTCCATGACGAGGTATTTCATGCCGTCGCTCATGATGATCTGGGGGACCATCTTGCTGAACTTGTACATGACATTGTTCTTGTCATAGCCTGTGGTGTATTTCGCGTTCGAATTTCTGTTTACTGTAAAAGCAGATGTAGCGGCATAGTTGGGCGTATATGTATATTTTGCCCACATGAAGCAGGCAGCTCCAACCAGCAGGACCAGGGCAATATAGAAGATGGCCCTGCGCTTAAACCTTTTCCACATCTGTCCGAGCAGTCTGAACAGATTGATCCTGATCTCGTCATTATTGTCGATGTCTTTGGTATTATCCCACATAAAGACCTCCCCTTGCGCGAGCCGCGTCGGCAGTGATCTCCGTCCTGCGGGCGCCGTTGAAGACGCATCCGAGGACAGGACCGCCGCTGCTCAGCAGTTTGGCGGCATTGGTGATGTCTGATACTTCCGCGAAGTTCTCCCGGACGACGACCACAGAGGCGTCTGTCATGGAAGCGAGCTCCTCAGCGTCGGAGACGACAGCCGTTGAGGTCGTATCCACGATGACGAAATCCGCCTTTTCGCTGAGGTCGGCCAGAAGCTCTCTGATCTGCGCCGCGTATTTGTCCAGAGACTGAGGCGCGGCTTTAGTGTTCAGGACTGCCATGAGTTCTGTTCCGGGCACTTTGCAGAGAAGTCTGCCGAGCGAGTCCGCAGAAGCGGCGCCCGAAGACTTAACGCTCTCAAGATACTCTTCCAGTTCTGTGAACTGCGCGTCCTGCATATTCAATATTTTGGCCAGAGAAGGATTCTGGAAATCCATGTCCGCCAGGATCACTTTGCGGTTCATCCGGGACATAGCCAGCGCGATGTTGGCCGCTGTGGTCGATTTGCCCTCGCCTTCTGCTGCGCTCGAGACGAGCAGGGTCTTCTGTCCCTCGCGGGTCATTTCGTTCATCAGGCGGATCGCCAGGCCGCACATTTCCTCCGTATAACCGGGAGTTACAGCCGGATTTGTGATCAGGATACCATTCCCGCCTCTTCTTCTCTTCTCCTCCGGAACCACGGCGAGTGCTCTCATTCCCACTTTGGGGATCACTTCCGTGCTGTTGCGGACGGTATATCTCGAGGAGGAGTACCACGCCAGGAGCGTGCAGAGCAGAAGGAATACCACTACGCCCGCAAAGAGCGACAGTTTCACGTTCCTGCCCGCGTTTACAGCTGTCTCAAGGACTTTGGGCTCCTGGACCACGATGATCCTGAGTCCGCCGATCAGGTTGTCCTGCTGTTTCTGAAGGACTCTGATCAGGGCTTCGTTCTCTCTTAGGGAGGCCTCCGGAGAAGACGCTGTCACATTAAGTGCCAGGAAGTTGCCTTCGCCGAGGGAATCCGCGCTAATGCTGCCCTGTTTCCTGTAGTCGCCGAGTTCGGCGGAGATCAGGGCGTTCAGGTCGCCCTGGGTTATGATCTTCTTGAGGAAGCCTGCGCTCTCGCCGGAACTCTTCATTACGTTATAGAGGTCCTTGGTCGTGACGTTGTTGACGGTGGAATCCTCATTGATATTTCTTATAGCTACAGTAGACGTTGTCTTGTAGACAGGCTTTCTCGAAAAGGAAAGCAGGACAAAAGACAGCAAAACTGCCGCCGCGCTAAGAAGCACGACGGAAAGCCACTGGGCCGCAATATCTCTCAGCACACTGTGCAGGTCCAGTCTGTATTCCTCAGCGGGGATATGGCTGGCTGCGGTGTTGTTCTCATGCATTTACTTGGTCCCTCCTTCCGTGACCACTACGTACAGTCTCGCTGTCCCGGTCCCTGTTCCGGTAACCGGATCGTCCAGCGTGTAAGTGACTTCGTAGCAGCCGGCTGTACCGGTATCCACGCTGCCTGTGATGGCTGCGCGGCTGATATCGATCGTGTGGGCGCCGCTCTCCTCACCGCTTCCGTAGGTACCGTTTCCGGGTACGAAAGTGTACTCGATCCCGTCGATCACTGCGGACTGCAATTGTCCTGCCGCGTCGAAAGCATCGCCCTTCTTAAGGTACAGGACCTGTTCCTTGAGGTTGATCGCAGGAAGCCTGTAGTAAACGGAAGGGTTGAAGATCTCGATGGTCACCGGCAGCTCCTCGGAATCTCCCGCACTGTTGGTGATCTTGAGCCTTGCCGTGTAGACTCCCGGACGGGTCGTATCCGCAGCAGTATCGAAGAGGATCTGGGTCAGTTCCGTCAGGTCTCCGTCGATGCAGTCCGTCACAGTGACTTTCTCCAGAAGGTCCTTGGTCTCCGAGGGGTATGTAAGGGGTCCGTCGAACTGAAATTTCGGCGGTGTATAGTCTGTATAGCGCATTGTCCTGGCGGCATGGCTCACATGTCCGTCCGAGTCAAAAGCCACATAACTGACTCTTCTCTCTCCTTTCTCGTTAAAGGGACTCAGGGACTCCACGCGGACAGACGCTGTGACATCCCCATCGTGCGCATCCGCGGCAGTGACCCCCTTGAGAAGGGCCTCTCTCGGATCGCCCACGCTCACCTCTATGCTGTCAGACTCCACTGTGATCACAGGGCCTGTCTTATCCTTCGCGCCCTCTTTTAACATGTATCCGCCAAAGAGAATAACCGCTGCCGCAAATGCGATCACACTCACTATTTTCAGTATTTTCACTGATCAAATCCTTCCTGATCCCGGTCCTTCCCGGGATCGGTGCATATATTTCTTTCCTTACAGATAATCCTTATAGGAATGATCGGTATCGAAGATCGTGTCTCCGTGATCTGAGGTCCCGACCACAAATTCTCTCCATTCCCCATACAGTTTCGTGAGATATTCCTCATAACTTGCAGGAATCTTCACCTTGATAAACTCGAAAGGAACTTCCAGTGACTCCTTGAACCAAGCTCTCTCGAAAACGAGAGCGTCCGGGTCGCCGCGCCAGAGTAAGTAAAGGCTGGCAATGAAGCGGGAGTCCTTGAGATCTCTGTAAGTCAGTTTGTCCTTCTCCATCTGCCGGTAGTATACATTGTTATACTTGATGTGGAAGGCCTTGATAAAGCCTTGCAGCACTCTGGCAAAATAGCGCCTGTAGGACTTGGTACCCGGATTCTTGGAATAGTACAACTTGGTGTAGCTAATGGACTTGTTGCGGTTCTTCTCTATTTTGTATACTAGTTCCGCGCGCTTTTTAGGGTCATCCGGCACATTGTCGAGGGGGAAAAAATCGATGAAGATTCCCTGGTTGAAAGTGTAGCCGGTCTCTCTCTCACGTTTGATGATGGCGGTAGTCGCCGAGTTTCTGAGCTGGGCGTGTCCGCGTCCCGCTCCGGGATCGGTGTCCTCCGTCTGGAAGAAATAGGGGTATTTGAACTCCTTGGGGCCCACCTCGCACAGTTTCTCGTAGTCATCGCGGCTGATGGCCAGATCAATGTCGTCATCCCAGGGTATGAACCCCTTGTGACGAACTGCGCCGAGCATTGTCCCCGAGTCGGCCCATACCTTCAAGCCATACTTGTTGCAGACCCTAAGGGCCTCCACGAGAAGGTCCAGCTCCACGGCCCATATTTTCTTTCTCTCAGTAGTAACAGTAAATCCATCTCTGACTTCCTCATCCAGAAAGCCCTCCGGCAGTTTGATCTTAAGATTGACCATAGTTATAATCTATTCCTCCTTTTCCAGCAATGCTTTTTCCGTACAGGTGGAGAGCATTATCGCGATCGCGAAAAATGGCCAGAATGATATCTTGTACAGGCACGGATCCAGGAAACTTATAATCAGGAACGAGATCTGCAGCCCGAAAGATGTGATGTTGAGCGCCATCAGGAGCGGCTCCCTGTCCGTTTCCCTCCTGTTCACTCTTATGTTCCTGTAGGTCTCCCTGAGCATCATGACCATTGGCACCACGACCAGCAGGAATCCTGTGATCCCTGTCTCGCACAAGAGCTGAATGTAGTTATTGTGCGCGTTGTCGAGGTGGCTGAATTCGAAAGGCAGGTACCCGTGGAACATTCTCCACCCGATTCCGAAGAAGGGGTGATCCAGAAAGAGCGTGAGCGCAAGTTTCCACAAAGAGGTCCTTCCCGAGGAGACGTCCGCCTTGAGCCCTGTCCCCTGATAGTTGCTCATCAGACGCTGGATGAAGACCAGATATCTGTTCAGGAATCCTGCCATGCCCAGCAGTACCAGTCCGCCTGCTGCTGCCACCAGAAAAACGGCTGTGATGCGCAGGATCTTCCTCTTCTCCGGCGGCGTGCAGAAGCTCATATGGATCAGGTAACAGAAAAAGACTGCGATCATGTAAGCGAGCAGCTCGCTCTTTCTGTTTACGATCAGCATACCCAATGCGCCGATCCCCAGGATGCCCCAGTAGACGAGCTTGTTCCTGAGTTTGCCCTTATAGGCCATGATCAGGTTAAAAGTGAGAAGCCCGCACAGGCTCAGCACGTAGTCGATAAAGACTACGTTTCCGCCCAGAGTGATCCCGTATCCGTCCCTGAGCAGCTGTCTGTTCATGTCCCGGGATTCCTGGGTTATGAACCGGCTCACGCCGTTAAAGTATATTTTCGGTTCGATTCTGACCGCAATCACATAAAGCGCGATGAGCACAGAAAAGCCTGCCAGGATCTTATAGGCCATTGCCATCTCCGAGCGTCTAACGTCTCCGATGATCGCCGCAAGCGCGCATATATCGATCGCCAGGACATAGACTGTAGGATTCTCTGCTGTTCCCGTAAAGGGAAGCACAGTCATCGCCGCTGCCATGATGATATACAGCACCTTTATTCTGGTTAGTCGTATGTTGTTGTTTCGAAAGATCAGATATCCCAGGACAACGTACAGAAGCGCCGCAAATCCGAAGATCATCCTGATGCCGAAGTCATTGTATACGAAGAAAGTGATCGTAAACAACAGGAGCACCGTGAACATCGGAATCCTGGGATAGAAATCAAAAATCCTGAGTTTCATTTACTTCCCCTGCCCTGAAACTATGTCCAGAGCTTTGTTCAGTGCCGATTTCGCATAGGCGCCGGCGAGCAGCCTTCCGGAGATCTTTCTGGCATTTTCAACCATTTCCTTGTAACTGTCTTCGCTGATCTGTGCGATCACATCCTTGATCGCGGCGATATTGTCGACAGCGAAACCGACCTTTTCTTTACCTACAAAATCCGCCACAGCGGCCTGGTCCCAAACGACGACCGGCAGACCTGACGCCAGATACAGGGAGAGCTTGTGAGGGTTGTTCACCCTTATATACTTGCCCGATATACCGTCGCAAGTCTCGGAGGTAGTGCCGTCCCAGATAAGACCGAAGCTTCCCTCCATCTTCTGGGTCAGTTCCTCGGGGTTGAAAGAGCCAAAATAGTGAATCCCTTCTCTCTCCTCGTTCTCATAGCCGACACCGTAAAGGTTGAAATTTATGCCTTCCGGCAGGTTGTACGCGTATCCGGCCTTATGCTGCCTTAGCGTTCCCGCCACGACAATCGGATCGTCTACTTTCCTCTCGGTGTATTGGAAATCCTCGTGCACAAGGTAGTCGAAGATCTTCAGAGGGATCAGTTTGTCTTTGTCGATGCCCATCTTCACAAGGACCTTGATCATCTTGCTGTTGTGCGCAATGACCGCGTCGCCGCATTTGAGGATCGAATTGTCCTCATAGATAACCTTGGCGTGTTTGAGCTTGTCCAGAGGGGTCTTCCTCTTCATGCGCAGGCAGTCGAGGTCGTGGATCAGGAAGATCACTTTGCCGCCGCGGGCGCGGAACTTCTTAAGGAGTCCCGGAATGCCCATAGGATGGTGGTTGAGCGGATACTGGATCAGCACAGTGTCTCCGTCTCCCATTCCGGTGATCGCATTGGACCAGTCCCTGGTCAGTTTCCAAAGTGCTACGAAGAAGCCCTTGCTCTTTCTGAGGGAATAGTCATATTCCACGTCGACGGGAGTAAAGCCCATGCTCTCCGCGATCTCGTTGATGTCTTCCCTCGCCTTGGAAGCGGCTGTCCTGTTTCTCACTTCGTCGAATACGGTTTCCCTGATGTAATAGTTCATATTTCACCTGCCATCTGGTCTTTTGTGGTGACCGTCCCGTCCGGGACAGCGTTTGCAACTACAATATATATAAGCAATTTGCCGGAAACTCTTCGATTCCCGGCAATTCCTTATGTGTCAGCCATTCTCCTTTAAGCGGATGTCCAATATAAAATGGCGCTCTCTTTTTTCGACCGGAGGAAGCGTCATATAATCGGCTCCGTAAAGATTTGATAAATAATCTTCCGCTTTTCCCGGAAGATTTACGGTCATTCCCTCAAATTCTCCCTTTGAGACGGGCAGGAAGGTCTCTCTGGGCCTGATCTCACCAAAATAGTGTCCGCGCCCGGACGGAATTCCCATGAGAGTTGTCTCCTTGGGATACTGCAGATTGCGGTCCACGATGTTCATCCAGTCCTGAAACTTGCGGAAAGAGAAAAATCTGCCCAGGGCGAATCTCCTGTCATATGCTTTCTTCCCGGCTTCCGTCTTGGACAGATACCTTCTGAGATATGCGTCGTTCTTCTCAAAAATATCCTCGCAGCTGGCCATGAACATCAAAGCAGTGCACCAGACCCCCTTGATCTTCTGGATTACCTTGTTGTCCGGTACATTCTCAATGATGAAAATATCAAGTTTGACGCAGTTCCCCTCGTCCTCCGGGTTCTGGCCGGCTTCCACGAGTCTCGTGCCCTTTACGAGCATTTCAGGGAAGCGGTTTCTGGCATTTCCCTTATAGTTCGGCGATGAAAGAGTATACTTATCGCCGAGCTCTTTGTCAAATATTTCCTTGAGACGCTCAAAATCCTTTCTGGGCATCGCCACATCAAGGTCGTCGTCCCACGGAATAAAGCCCTTGTGACGCACCGCGCCGAGCGCTGTGCCTCCGATCAGCATGACAGTGAGGCCGTATTTCTCACAGCAGTCCGCGAGGTCCCTGAAGGACTCGAGAAAGATCCTTCTCAGCCCTTCGATCTCCTCCTGCGTCATCTGGCGCAGAAGGTCGTCGTCAGAGAGCGAATTCATTATTTCCTTATATGATTTCATATTATATGGTCTCCGGTTCCATCACAGGAAGCATCTGTGGATGATGTCGATGACGATATCCTGCTGCTCAGGTGTCATCTTGTTGTCTGAGGGCAGGCAGAGTCCGCGCCTGAAGATGTCGGCGCCGACGTCGATTCCCGAGCTCTCGATATAAGCGTTGCTGCGGGCCCTTCCGTTTCCTTCCACAGTGATAAAAGGATTGCTCCTGTAGATCGGCTGCATGTGCATAGGCTTCCAGATCGGGCGCCCCTCTGCGTTAAAAGCAGCCAGAGCCTCAAGGATCTCGTGAGGGCTGCTCTTCTCATCTTTCATCTTATAGAGGTACTCTTTCTCGCCTCTGACCATGGGCGCCATAGCGTCCTCATCGATGATCATGCAGCTGAGCCAGAAGTTGGGCTGAGCGTTCTCTCTGTCCCAGGGGTTCATCTTCACCGGCAGGTCCGCGAGTCCCTTTTCATACCTCTCCCAGATTGCTCTCTTCTGTGCGATATGCTCGTCCAGATAGGGGATCTGGCCTCTGATCACGCCGGCAATGATATTGCTCATGCGGTAGTTGTAGCCGATCTCCTCGTGCTGGTACCAGGGAGCGTCTTCGCGGCTCTGGGTGGACCACTTGCGGACTTTCTCAGCGTCCTCCTGGTTGTTGGTCAGGAGCATTCCGCCCGCGGATCCGGTTATGATCTTGTTGCCGTTGAAACTGATCGCATTATAATCTCCCAGTGTGCCGGTCTCGACCCACTGGCCGTTCAGCCTGTATTTTGCCCCCAGAGACTCAGCTGCGTCCTCTACGATCAGAGCGCCGTGCTTGTCGCATATTTTCTTGATCTCTTCCATCTTGCCGGGCGTGCCGTACAGATGCGCAATGATGACAAGCTTGACATCCGGATAGATCTCGAAGGCCTTCTCCAGTGCCTCCGGGCTCATGTTCCAGGTGTCATATTCCGTATCAATGAAGACCGCTTCGCCGTCCTCATAGGCGACCGGGTTGATGCTGGCGTCGAAAGTGCAGTCGGAGCAGAAGACCTTGTGCCCCTGCAGCGTTCCTGCGTTGGGCCTTGCCTGGCCGTACAGCTTCTCTCCCGCCAGTTTGGTCGCGAGATGGAGTGCGGAAGTTCCGCAGGAAAGGCCGACGGCGTATTTGACGCCGACATACTCCGCGATCTGCCTCTCCACCTCATCGATATTCTTTCCGACGGTAGAGACCCAGTTCGTCTGGATCGCCTCGTCCACCCATTTCTGCTCTTCTCCGTGCATTGTAGGAGATGAGAGCCACAACTTGGTCTTAAACGGTTCAATCCCTTCAAATGCGGGGTTGGTCAAAAATTTGTTCATCAAGGGTTCCTCCACTTAATTCTGTTATTTGATCCACTCGTCCTGCTTAGTTGTGAGAAACGCTTTAAAAATCTCAATGTCCTCAGCTGTCGTTATCTTGATGTTCTTCTCAGATCCCTTGGAGAAATAGGTTGTCTTTCCCAGCGCCTCCATCAGAGAACAGGAAGCAGCCATATTCGTGATCCCTCGCACTTTCGCTTCTTTATGAGCATCCATAAGCTCCGCCAGCTTGTAGGTGTGCGGTGTCTGGGTTCTCCACAACTCTTCTCTGGGAATTGACTTGTTGGACTCATGTCCCTCTCTGGACACAAAAACAACTTCTGTGCAGGGAATAACTGCAACGGCAGATCCGAATTCCTTGAATTTCACCAGGCTGTCGGTGATGATATCCTGGCTTACCATCGGACGGTTTCCGTCATGGATCATGACGACTGCATCTTTCCCGGCACTCTCATAGATAGCCGAAAGGCCGTTGTAAATGGACTCCTGTCCGGTCTCTCCGCCGTTTACGACGTATTTCAGTTTCGTGATATTGAACTGTCTGGCGTAAGCCCAGATGACATCTTCCCAGCCTTTGAGGATAACGATGCAGATCTCATCGATGTTGGGATGCCTCTGGAAAGCCTCTAATGTATAAATAATGATAGGTTTGTTGTTAACGTGAATAAACTGCTTGGGTATATCCTGATGTGTCCTTGACCCTCTGCCTGCGGCAGTTAATAATGCAACGTTCATCCTTACTATATGGGCAGTCCCTTAACTGCTCCATTTCTCCTTTCACTTATAAACCTTGTTATATGATCGCCTCTTTAAGAATCTCAATCGTATGGCCGAATCCGCGCTGCGCGTTGAAGAGTCCCCTCCATCCGAGCGCCTCAAGCGCCGTTGAATCCAGCGAGGAGTTCGTCATCGGATTGAAGCTCTTCTTCTCCGCCTCAGTGGGCAGCTCTTTGTGGAGTTCGACGCCCGCCTTCTCTGCCAGGATCTCTGCCATTTCCCGAATGCTGATGATTGAATCGGGATTGGAAATGTTGTAGGCGTGCTGCGGCTCTCCCTTGACAAGGACTGTCAAAATAGCGGAAGCACAATCCAGGCAGTAGCAATAACTGCGGATCTGGGATCCGGCGCTCTTCATGACTATATTTTGCCCCCGCGCAACGTCGTAAGGCCACGCAGAGGAGACGCGGTTGTCGTTCGCAGCTGCGGTCGGTCCGTAAATATGGCCCGGCCTTGTGATCACCGTGCTGACTCCGTATTCATCCGCAAAGGATGCACACAGGGTCTCCGCCGCGCGCTTTCCCACCGAGTAGGACATCCGGGGATTCAGGATATCGATGTACCCGTACTCTCCCTCCCGGAAAGGCATGTTGTCGTCCTTCTTCCCGTATACTTCCGAGCTGGAAATATAGAGCACCCGCTTGGCATTCACCTTCAGGGCGTGCTCCAAAAGAAGTTTAAGTCCGATGAAGTTGCTCGCCATGGTCTCCGCGGGCTCTTTGGTGATCTTATTCGGCGATGCGTTGCTCGCGCCGTGAATGATATAGTCACAGGGCTGTGTCAGTGTATTCTCCATAGCCGAGGCATCATAGTAGACAAATTCAAACCAATCTGCCTTGTCATAGGGAGCAAATCTCGCGCGGACCTTCTGCTCATTCCTTCCGGCCGCGAGGATCCTGATCCTGTCGCCGTCGTGCGTCTCATTCCAGCGGATCAAAATGTCAGTGACCGCAGAGCAGATCAGCCCGGAACACCCTGTTATGAAGACGGATTTGCCGCAGAGCTCGCAGAGCCACGGCAAATCCGCAATGATCTCATCCAGATCGGAAATCCATAATTTACTGTCATAAATGCTCATAGGTCAGTCCTCAAGACATGCGGGCATCCTGCCGCTTTCCTGCTCAATCTTTGCATCATACTATCATATTCACTAATCATATAAATGTCAAAGATTGTTTTGATTTAAAGTCAATTGCCACTTTAATAATAATATAATTCTGCTGATTAAAAAAGGGCTTCTCCCCTTTTTTGCGCGCCGACAGTAAAAGGCTGTGAGGGGACGGTAAACTGTTCCTCACAGCCTTTGTGCTCAACTTATTCTAAGTTAATTCGCGCTTAAGACGCTTGCCCGCCCGGCAGCAGCCGGCGGCGCTTGTTCAGCCAATTACAGCTGAGGGCCTGCGGCTACGAGAGCCTTGCCTGCCTCGTTGGTCTCATACTTCTTGAAGTTCTTGATGAAACGGCCGGCCAGATCCTTAGCCTTCTCATCCCACTGTGCAGCCTCTGCGT
>Ga0256404_1003931_pt1 | contig 29093 bp, 22 predicted proteins | sample RumenRJG_01DNA_FD_185990 | JGI IMG/M metagenome (GOLD analysis project Ga0256404, IMG submission 185990) | Bovine rumen microbial communities from Lethbridge, Alberta, Canada - RJG_01 | ecosystem: Host-associated > Mammals > Digestive system > Stomach > Rumen | place: Canada: Alberta | collected...
CCGGTAAAAAACGCAGCTGTAATAGAAAACGACGCTGGCTTTAGCCCCCCAGCTCTGCCCTTCCAGCGAGTCCGAAATAAAGGAATCAAAACTTTCCTCATCCGTCTCTTCACTAAGCAGCTCGACCTGGTGAGTCATGGGGAGATAATGGTACAGACCGGTCTTTAGGCCTTCCACCTTGCGGACGGCCATGTAGCACTCAAACTCATGACGGGCACCGCCGCAGGGGACCGTTCTCAGCGTCGCGTATTTTTTGCCCCGGATCTCTTTCACTCCCTGCGTACACCATAAAAGGTATGACAACTGTCGAAGACTGATGGCTTTATCGGTATAGACCCGCCGGCTCTTACGGCTGTTGACTACATGAAGGAAATCATTGTCAATGTCCAGAGCCTCGAAATCGGTCGGAAGGCCGATCGTATTTCCGGTCATAGGCGCTTTGGCCAGAGGAGGCTGCGGGCATTTGAGGTCCTGATTGGTCCGGTAATCTTCTTCTACTTTGTCTTGGTCTCCGAAACCGGTAATGAAATCCCGCCCCTGCTGAATCAGTTCCTGAATCTTTTCTTCATCCATTGATTTGGTCCTCCGGTTGTTTGGTCACGTCGACCCGATCTGTTCAGCGGACATCCTTACGCCTCAATCAGACAGATCGGTTTTTTGACCATGATCCGGGTATCTGTGCGGGTAAGTTTACCCGTCTTCTCATCACGGCAAAAAGCCGTCAGATTTCCGCTTTCCTGATTGGGAGCCAGTACAAATTTTTCGTCCCGGGTCAGGATAAAATCGCGGGGATAACGGCCCATGGTCGGAACATTTTCAACGCGGGTCAAAAGTCCGGTCTCTTTGTCGACATAGAAAAGAGAAATGGAGTCCTCTCCGCGGTTGGACACATACAGATGGCGTCCGTCTTTCGTGATACGGATGGCAGCCGGATAGTTAGGTTCCCTGGTAAACGTTTCCGGAACGGTTTTTACGATACCCAGCAGGGCAAAGCCTTTGTCTGTATCATAGGAAAGCTCCATCACTTCCGAACTCAATTCGCAGGCGACATAAGCAAATTTTCCGTCAGGGCTGAAAACCATATGGCGGGGGCCGCATCCTCCGGGAAGGTGGAAGCTGTGACCTTCATCTTCCTGAAGCTGCCCTTTTTCCGTTAAGCGGTAGGCCGCAAGCATGTCCATGCCCAGATCACAGACGATGGCATAGCCCCCGTCCGGTGTAAAAGTGGTGCTGTGGGTGTGAGCCTGGCTCTGGCGAGCCTTGTTGGGACCGCTGCCTATATGGCGGATCAGACAGGACAGGGGGCTCAGCTCTCCGTCCTCAGAAAGGGGAAGGACCTGGACCGTGCCATCCATATAGCATATGCCCAGGATAAATTTCCGGTCGGGAGAAAGAGAGATATGGCACAGCCCGTCGCCCGGTGCGGTCTGCATGGAAACTCTCTTCAGACTGTGGTCGGGCTGGCATTCATAGACGCTGTATGCGCCTTTGGCTCCGGTCGTCGGCTCTTCCACCGTATACAGGAACCTGCGGTCGGCTGACTGGGCAAAATAGGAAGGAGACATGGTTTTGACCAGCAGCCTCGGGGCTTCATCGATCCTGCCCTGATCCGAAAGAGAAAAAGAATAGATGCCTTCCGCCTCGGGGGCATCCACATTGGATTTCTGATCTGTATAATCTCCCAGATAAAATAGATAACTCATATAAATACCTCCAAAAACTTCCGAATGTATCCATATTATAACCGAAAAATCAGAAAGTGACGGTGATTTTTGTCCCGACTCCAAGGGTACTTTCCAGTGAGATCTCCGCTGAATGGATATCGGCTATATGTTTGACGATGGCAAGACCAAGGCCGGTTCCTCCGGTCGCTCTGGACCGGCTCTTATCGACCCGGTAAAAGCGTTCGAAGACCCTCTCCTGTTGGTCTTTGGGTATACCGATACCGGTGTCTTCCACGATCAGGACGGGATGCCGGTCGTCGATCGTTACCGTAACCATAACACTGCCGTTCTTTTTATTATAACGGATCGCATTCTGCATCAGGTTCTCGATCATTTCCTGGATCATGCTTTTTTCGCCGTTGATGCCGGCATAGGTTCCCTGACAGGTCAGCTTGACCGATTTCTTTTCCGCCAGCGGCATCAGATTATCGCAGCAGTCTTTGGCTGCCTGATACAGATCCATCTGCTCGAATTTATGGGGCAGTTCTTTGTGGTCCAGCTCCGACAGGCGGATGATATCGGAAACCAGATTGGTCAGCCGGTCCGCATTTTCGCGGATCTGCCTGGCGACATGGACCTCTTCATCCCCGCTGACCATCTTATTTTCGATCAGCTCGGCATAGCCGGAAATAGCGGTAATGGGAGTTTTCAGTTCATGGGTCACATTGGCCGTAAAGTCCTGGCGGCTTTTAGCGGCAGCCAAGACATTCTCATGCTGACTGCGGATCTTGTCCGCGAAGGGCTGTAATTCTTTATAGGCCGGACTGCAAGCCGGGTCGTCCAGGTTTTCGGCCATCTGTTCGATGGGCCGGATCAGCTGCCGGGTCAGAAAGTGTCCCAGCAGGATGCAGAAGACCAGGATCACGGCGGCAATGATCAGGATGACCGGAAGTGCCGTTAAAAAAACACTGCTGATGGTCCGGGCCTGTGTCGAAAGCCTCAGCACGGTGCCGTCTTCCATACGCAGTGCATAATAATAGGTATTCAGATTCATGGTGTCCGACCGGCGGATGCTTTCCCCCTCGCCCGTCTTGAGCGCTTTCTGGATCTCCGGTCTGTCCAGGTGGTTGGGAAGGCCGCTCGCGCTTACATCGTTGTCGAACAAGACCGTACCGTCCGGCGCGATCCAGGTGATGCGGACGCGGCCCGAGTCAAACTGAGCCATCTGATCACTGATCGCACTCGTATCACTGCCGCCCGCCTGGCGGTAGACATCCTGGAACATCTCGGTCTCCATCAAAAGATGGGCATTGGTCTTCAGATCTTCCCGGACCTGGGTCTGAAACAGATTATAAAAGATGACAGTGGTCGCCAGGGCGGTAAAGACGATGGCTACCACGGCAATAAAAGCCAGGCGCAGATTGATTTTTCGTTTCATAGATCCTGGTCCATCTCTTCGGAAAGAGTATAGCCGACGCCGCGGACAGTGCGGATCTGGCGCCCGCAGTTGCCTAATTTTTGCCTCAGCGTTTTGATATGCATGTCGACGGTCCTGCTCTCTCCTTTAAAATCGGTGCCCCAGACAGAGCGCATGATGGCGTCGCGGGTCAGCACTACGTCCCGGTTCAGCATCAGATAGCGAAGCAGTTCATACTCTTTAAAAGTCAGTTCGACCGGATATTTTTCGGCCGTGACTGTATGGCGTTCATCGTCCATGGTGATTGCTCCGACTGTCATCTGGTCCGGTTTTTCTTCCTGGGCCCGTCTAAGCAGCGCTTTGACGCGGGATAAAAGCTCCATGACGGAAAAAGGCTTACGGATATAGTCATCTGCCCCGTCGTCCAGACCTTTGACCATATCCATCTCTGTCGTTTTTGCCGTGATCATCATGACCGGCAGCCGCCTTGTTTTAGGGTTGGATCTCAGTTTCCGGACGATCTTATAGCCGTCTTCATCCGGCAGCATGATGTCCAGAAGGACCAGGTCCGGGACGGACTCTTCGATTTTTTCATAAAAAGTGGAAGCCCTGTCAAAAGCTTCCACCTCATAGTTGCTGTTTTTCAGGGCGATCATTTCGATTTCCTGAATACTGGGGTCATCTTCTACGATATAAATCAATGCCATAAGCTACCTCAGGGTAAGATATAGATGTCTTTCAGACGATTGTATTCCGCAATAAAATGAGGATCGACATTTCTGACTTTGGTCCCCAGATACTCATGCATATCCAGTACGTCGGCAGGTACCTCGATCTCGGTCACGGCGATATTGGAACAATGGTCGGAGACCCGTTCACAGTCATTCACGATATCTTCCAGGATCAGTCCCGCTTCCATGGAGCAGATTCCCTTCCTGAGCCGGACGATATGACGCTGCATCATCTCGTGGACCAGTCCGTCGATCACCTGTTCCAGCGGCTCCACATCCGCTGCCTTCTTTACGTCATTCGTTTGAAATACGGTCGTTGTAAGTCTGATTATATCACGAACTGCTGTGCTAAGCGAGTCCAGCTCCCGCTGCCCCTGATCGGTCAGGGTCATCCCCTTGTCATGCATCTTTCCGGCTGCTTCGGTCAAGTTGATGGCATGATCGGATATTCGTTCGAAATCACTGATGGAATGCAGCATCTCCGTTAAAAGATGACTGTCATCTTTATTGAGGTCCCGTCCGGCCAATTTGACCATGTAGGAACCGAGTACATCCTGATAATGGTCGACTTTCTGTTCCAATGCGATGACCTGATCGGTTTTCGATGCATCAAAGCGGCTGACGACCTGTAAAGCCAGCAGGATGGACTGTTTGCACAGTTCTGCCATTTCATTTGCCGCGTTCTTGCAAAGCTGAACGGCAAAACCGGGATTATCCAGGAATCGTTCGTCCAAAGCGGCCAAAACCGCCGGCTCCTGAGGCTTTTCGACTTGATGCTTCTTATCGCGGATCGTCAGCTCCGATAATTTTACCAGCCCGTTGGCAAAGGGGAACATGACAATGCAGCATCCTATATTGAACATGCTGTGGATGACCGCAACTCCGGCCGCACTGGCCTTACTGGTCAGGATCTGGAAATGGACAAAATGATTGATCGAATAAAAGACGATCATAAACAGGATAGTGCCGATCAGATTGAAATAAAGGTGGATAAAAGCAGCCCTTTTTGCGTTTTTACTGGTTCCGATCGAAGAAATCAAGGCCGTTACGCAGGTACCTATGTTCTGGCCCATTATAATGGGAATAGCCGTACCGTAAGAAACAGCCCCGGTAAGGCACAGGGCCTGCAGGATACCGACGGATGCAGAAGAACTCTGAATGATTGCTGTCAGGATGGCACCGGCGGCCATTCCTAAAACGGGATTGCTGAAAGTTGTCAGCATTCCGGTAAAAGTAGGATCGTCACGCAGAGGAGAAACCGCCGAACTCATCGTATCCATGCCAAACATCAGCACAGCAAAGCCCAACAGGATCTGACCGGCCGTCTTCTTCCTGGTCCCTTCTTTATTTACCATGACCATGATGATACCGATCATGGCCAGGATCGGTGAAAAGGAACTCGGCTTCAGTAGTTTAACAAAGACATTTTCACTTTCGATACCCGTCAATGAAAGGATCCACGAGGTGACGGTAGTTCCGATGTTAGCACCCATAATAACACCGACTGCCTGATTCAGCTTCATGATACCGGAATTTACAAAGCCAACGACCATGACAGTCGTTGCAGACGAAGATTGAATGATACCCGTGACCAGAGTTCCCAGAAGTACAGCCATCAGGCGCGTGCCGGTCAGTTTTGCCAGGATCTTTTCCAGCTTACTTCCGGAAAGTTTCACCAATCCGTCGCCCATGACATTCATGCCGTACAGGAACAGGGCCAGGCCCCCGATCAGGGACAGCACACCAAAAACATCCATTCGCGCATCCTCCGATGAAAGATCGTATCCGGGTACTTTCCGGACCCGTCGATCGACTCTGGACAACATCTTAGCGGACGCGTGTAAAACCTATTGGCGTTGAATTGTAAAGTTTATGTAATATTCATAGAATCTTTACTCATACTTTACTTGCATTTGATATCAGCTTTTACATTCCCCTGTTACAGTATCTGTGAACAGGAAAGGAAGGTGCTCCTATGAAATGGTTATGGACAGTACTTGAAAAAAAGGCCTGGTCGGTGTCAATAAAAACGAAGATCATGCTGGCAGCCGTCGGGCTTGTATATGCATCGATCGGACTGGGTATATGGGGGATCGTCCGCTTCTTTGCTCTGGATTCTGCCCAATGGGCTTTCTGCTTTGCCGGTTATCCGGTCCTGATCTCCTGGGCAGCCGTCTTCCTCTACACCAGCAATCACGAATTTACCGGCCGCTTATAAAATGCCCATATTGCGGGCAGTCAGCACAGCATCGCTTCTTCCGGATACACCCAGCTTTTTATATATCTGCTTGGTATAATATTTGACCGTGTCCGGCTTCATATTCAAAGAATTTCCGATCTGTATAACAGAATACCCTTTGGCCAGCAGGGATAAAACGGCCAGCGCTTTATCCGAAAAGTCCCGTTTATAAGCGATATTGCTGCGCAGATAGGAAGGGTACAGGCTTGCCACCCGGTCCGTCTCTTTAATGACTTTTGCCAGCCATGTTTGGAAATCGGGTTTCTCAGCTCCTGCCTTTTTCTTGAATTCCTTTAAAAGGGGCAGCACGGCTGTTCCTTCCTCGCTGATAATGCGGACAAAAGAATATTTTTCAGCCATTGTCAAACTTTCCTGCAAAGGTGATAAATAATCCTCCCCCGCCCGGTAGCAGATCACCGCTTTTAGAAGCAGTGATTCCATTCTTACATAGGGACGGTCATACTGGACTGCATAAGAGATCAGTTTTTCCAGAAGAGCCAGCGCTTCATTGTAATTTTCAAAAGCAATATAAACGCGGACCTTGGTCAGATACAGGTAGCGGGCCATAATATTGAAGGCGGCTGTTTCATCAGGGGCTTCGACCAGCCACTTTTCAGCCGTGGCAAGATCGCCGTCATGCAAGGCGATCCTGGTGATAAAAGCCTCCAGGTTGCCGGTCAAAAGGGGCGCTGTATCTTCCGGAAGGGATTTTTTGAAATTATTCAGTTGTTCTAATGCTTCATTATCTTTCCCATACAAGACCTGCATACGGCAGTAGATCCCCAGACAGGCAAATTCCATCTCCTTTTTCCCGCCTGCCTGAGCTTGCATTTGGGCCTTTGATAAATGGGGCAGCACATCGAAGAGGCCTTTTCCTTTTTCATAAAAACTCTCACCAAGCGCTTCTTCGATCAGTCCTTTGGCATAAGGACCCAGGCATAACTCGACGACCCGCCCTATGGTGGAGGCCAGCTCGACATCATGCAGCGACCAGTCGCAGAAATCTTTACCACCGTTCATCACCGAAGGCATATTGCTGGTAACCGACAATTCAGGCAGCTTCATACCCTTGTTAAAGATCAGTGCGGGCATGGACTTTAAGATCTCAACCATCCCTTTGCTGCCTCTGTGGGGCAGAGAGATGTCCAGATAAGCAAGACGGACCACGGCCTCATGAAGATCGGCCCCTTTGGCGCTGCGGGCAAACTGTTTCAGCTGCTGGTACCAGTATTCGCTTTTATCCGGCTCCAGTGTCAGTGAATACAGCATGCTCATACCGGCAAGCAGGGTCGGATTTTTTCGTATCTCCTCTTCCGGGTATGTTTCATAATAAGGTTTTAGTTCATAGTAATACCCGTTAGCCGGATTGCAGCGGGCATTTCGGATCAGCAGCTCTTTGATCTGTCTGTTGCTTCCGCTCTTTTCATACATTTCAAGAGCCTGAATGATCTTGCCTCTGGTTTCATAATATAATCCGGCATTATAATACAGGTTCTTCACATACGAGATGTCATAGCTTTCGTCGCGCTTTTGCCGCATCAAAAGCAATATAGGTCTGCGAAGTGTATAAACTCCTTTGTCTTCTCCAATAAAGGACCCGACACTTTCAGCGGCAGACAGGATCTTGGCAACCATTCCGTTGCCAGTGATAAACGAAGCCATTTCAACGGTAAAATGATCAACGATCGACACCTGCATCAGAAATTCGATCAATTCACTCGGCCAGAAAGTAGAAATTTCCGAATAGATATAATCCCGGTATACCTGCCCCGACTTTTCCATCAATTCGTCCGTAAGGACCATTTTTTCCTGATGGAGCAGCAGATGGCCGAGAAATTGAAGGCTTTTTGGGGCCCCGTTCGTCATTATATATGCTTTTTCAATATCCTGGGCAGACAGATCGATTCCCTGTTTCGAAAATAAAACCTCGATTTCCTTTGGACCAAGGGCAAGATCCTGCTCTGTGATCCGGATCAGTCCCTTTTCGACCACAAGAGGGGAAAGCCATTTTACATCACTGCCTCTTCCGATCAGGATCAGGTAAACATTGTTCCTGGCGGCCAGGGAAAGGACCTGTTTTTTTACTTCATCGTCTCCAACATATTGCAGATCATCGATGACAACAACCGTTTTTGTCTGGTTCTTCTTTAGTGCCTGCTCTAAAGCTGCCTCCAGCTCTTCCGGCTGCCAGCCTGTTTTGGCAGAAAATTCCAAATAATTCCTGGACTTCAGATATTGATGGACCAGTTCCGTTTTACCAAATCCCATAGGTGCACAAACATAGACTGGCTGTGACAAACCTCGGGCAAACGTAAGCTTCCGATGCGCCTCCTCCGGCATTATATAAATATCATTCATTCTTATTACCCCCGAAAACAGCATTAAGATCCTTATTTGTATATTTTCGCAGGTTTTTCCCAAGCTGCATTATCCAATCGGGTAGTTTGCCTTACAATTTTCCCTAATTTTTCTGCCTGCCGCCTACTCATATCGATCCATAGGGCACAAGACAATTCCTTCGCCTGCATTTCTCCATACTCACTGTCTTTATGACAAAACAGACACATTTTGCATTGTAAATTACAGCGAAGAGTTAGTTCAAACATAGGCTGGAACATGCTTTGGCAGCTTTTCAGAGCTGGCGCTTTTCAACAAGCGTTTCACTCATCCAAGATCACCATTCCATAGTTAATCAGCTCATCCAGAAAATCTCTTGTATCCAATTCTGCATGCTCTGTATCAACCTCATATGCAGTTTCAAGTGCCTGCACCAAATCAGCGAATGTACTTGGCTTTTGAAGCGTATTCCAGAGTACGGCCGCAGATTTATTCAGTGAGATATATCCATTGGAGCGTGCGATATTCTGCCCAACGGGAATCAATACATCCGCATCCGCTATCTTCCGGTAGACATAATCTGGAGATCGAAGATACCTTTTGGTATCATCCTTTCTCGAAGATTTTGCATCGTTACTGTATCTTTTCACAGCATTGACCTCCTTCCTCCAGACAGCCTTTATGGGCTGTTTGGCTATTGCTATTTATCAATAATACCGTATTCTTTGAAAAGTTTTATTCTGGCCTCACCGATTTTCACCGATTCGGATGCACGGTCGTTATAGGAATGCCTGCTTTCTTTTATATAACCATGGATCCTCTGTACCCATGCAGCAGGCAGCATCCATGGATTTTTTTCCAGATATGGATATCTTCCCATAAGTGCTTTCGCAGATGGGAAAAGCGACTTAAGAATACCATAGTGAAATTTTGTGCCATGCTTATCAGCCACGACCGCTTCCAGAGTCATGGTGCTGCTATGCAGGCGTGACAGAGAACTATCGCCGAAGATTCCGCCCGCAAGCAGATCCTGCAGCATCATCTCTTCATTGATCTGTATTTTCCTCCATGAATCCGGATAACCTGCTTTTTCAGGGTCAAAAGTAAGATATTTATTTCCAATAAGGAACATACATGCGGCAAACTTTTCCGCTTTGATTTCACGACAGCTGTTCAGAATATATGTCCAGTCCACGCATTTCCCATAGGCATTGGCAAACAACACGACGTCACAGACCTGACGGATGCCGAATCCGCTATGCAGGAAGTGCTTGAAAGAATGGCAAATCAAATAAAACAAGTGGTCAGTAAAATTCAGAGTTGGAATAAGTGTAGAACCTTCCACTGCTGAAATATGAATGGCACGTTTCTCAACATTTTCAAAAAAACGGTTTAAATCACCATAAGCGGATGATTCCGGCGGAAACAGATTTTTATGGAGCTCAATATAGAAGGAACTGTTCTTTCCTTTGTATGAAACTTCAGCAGCTTTTTCTACATTCTGACCTGGATTTACTAGTTCCATGCCGAATTCCAGCAACGCTTCATGACACGGTTTGTATTCTTCCCATGGGATTAAGATGTCTTCGTCTCCGGAGATGCGAAAATCCGGTTTGGGATATAGATTCCGGCAAACCAGTCCTTTCACGACTAATGGATGCAGATTCTTCTTCTCTAGTATTTTCAACAGTCTGACCGCTTCTTCTGTACGTATCGTTTGGGAGACAACCGTTAACGTAATTTTCTGTTTAATAGTAGCCATCAAGGAAGCATCCGCCGCCTGCGCCGCGGGGCACTTATAGACTGCTTCATATATCATGGGCAAAACATTTTGAAAATTTGCCAACCAGAAAAGATTGTGCCAGTCAGCATCTGAGATAGTATTGGAATCATCCCAATTCACACTTGAATTAAGTAATGATGCCTTTAATGCTTCCAGGAATAATGTATAGGTTTTTTCCATGTGCTGCCTTCCTATTACCTTACAGCTGAGATACCGAATATTGCTCATAAAGTACTTGAAAACAAGGATTACTACGAGTCCTGTCTCTGCAGCAGCACGACCGTCTCCACATTCGGGGTCTGGGGGAACATATCCACGCAGCGGATGCGGTCGATATGCCAGCCCGCTTCCTGCAAAAGAGGCAGATCCCTTACCAGAGATGTCGGTTTACAAGATACATAAATAAATTCCCGGGGAGCAAATTCGATGATCTTGCCTATGGCCTTGGGATGGATCCCTTCCCGGGGCGGGTCCAGCACGATCAGGTCCGGCCTGCCTTTCAAGGTCTCGACCTGCTCCAGCACATCTCCCGCGATAAAATGACAGTTATCCAGCTGATTTGCGGCTGCATTGACCTTGGCAGCCTGAACGGCTTCTTCCACGATCTCGATGCCCTCCACTTCTTTAGCACCGGCCGCCGCCATGATCTGGGCGATGGTACCTGTACCGGAATATAAATCGAAAACCGTTTTACCGGTCACATCACCGGCAAAGGAACGTACCACCTCGTAGAGCTTTTCTGCCCCTGCCGTATTTGTCTGAAAGAAGGAAAAAGGAAAGATGGTAAAGGTAAGTCCCAGAAGCTGCTCAGTCAGCTCTGCCCTGCCGTACAAAATTTCCAGCTTCTCCGCCCTGACAGCATCCGCGACCTGGTCATTGACGGTATGCAGGATGCCGGCGAAAGATACTCCTTTCAAAGCCAGCATAGCCCGGCGCCAACCGTCGATCAACTCCTCAGGAGCCTGAGACGAAGTGACCAGATTGATCAGGATCTGCTTTGTCAGATAGCTGCGCCTTACGACCAGATGGCGCAAAACGCCGACATGAGTCATGTTGTTGTATTTTGGCGTTCCCTGCCCGGTGAAATATTCCAGTGTTGCTTCTACCGTTTTTTTGACATCGTCCGCGACCAGCTGACAGTCCGGTGTGCTGATGACATCATGGAAAGAACCTCTCCGATGCATTCCCAGTGTCAAAGGCCCGTCTTTGACTTCGTCGCCGAAGCTGAACTCCATTTTATTGCGGTATCCCTGGGTAAGGGGACTCTCCACGATCGGATCCCACTGGGCTTCGTCAATATGCTCGATACCGGAAAGCAGCTTTTTGACCTGATCTTCTTTCCAGGCGGTCTGCCTATGGTAAGGTACAGTCTGGAAAAGACATCCCCCGCAGCTGCCCGTATAAGGGCAGTTTGACTCGATCTCATAGGGGGCCCTTTCGAGCAGCTTGACCAGATGTCCCTCATGGCTGTACCTGCCTCTTCTGGCAGTCGATACCAGCCATTTCTGGCCGGGAAGGGCATTTTTCACATGTAAAGAAGGATATTCTTTCGTCGGCTCTATATACAAAATGCCGGCAGGCGGCTGAGCTTCCTCTGCAGAAGGACGCCGATCTGTCGGCACCAATTTACCCTTGTTGGGAAAAGAAACCTCCGAAACAACGCCTTCCAACAGAACGCGTTCTTTCATACAAGTCCTCCGGGATCTTTAACGAATCAAACTTATTCTTCGGCAGCGGCCGCCTCTTCGGTCTCTTCTTCTGCTGCTTCTGCTGTTTTTTCGGCGGCACTTTCTACCGGAGCTTCTGCATAAGAAGTAGGCTGAGTCTCTTCCTCGGATTCATCCGCTTCATCCTCATCCTCATCTTCTTTTTCATCATCGTCATCGTCCAGAAAATCCAGATCATCATCGTCCAGATCGTCTTTAAACTCATCGTCTTTATGCAGATAACGGAGCAGGAAATAAACGCCGACAGCAACAGCGCACAGAACGATGAGGGTGATCCATAAACCTTTATGGCCTTTTTTTACATATACAGTTTCCATCGTTTTTTCCACCTTATTCCTTAGGTTTTTTTTGATTTTGGGGACAACAGCGGCAACAGCCAGGTCTTTATCAAATAGATCGCTGATAACCTGATTCATCGCACTGCCTCCTTTTGATCCGTAATTTGCCTTATTATAGCTTACTTGACTTCTTCCTTCAACCGGATTAAATAAATTTTAAGCTGCTTCCGTTTTTTCAGACCTTCTTGTGAAAATTGATGTTCTTTATCAAATTTGATGTTCTTTATCAAATTTACGCTTGACAACGATATAGCAGATGATATGAGCCAGAGCCGTTACCGCCCAGGAGACCGGATACGAGATGTAAAGGATCTTTTGAGAAGGATCCATGCGGAACAGGGTCAGGATCCAGACGACCCTCAGACCGCAGGCTCCGGTCAGGGAAACGATCATGGGCATGATCGAATAACCGAGCCCTCTCAGGTTGCCTACCATCGTATCCATGATGCCGCACAGCCAGTAGGTAGGGCAGATGATCATCATACGGATGATGCCGAATTTGACGACATCCGGATTGTCCGTATAAATACTCAGCAGCGGATAGCGGAGGATCAGGGCCAGCATGCCCAGAGCCAGTCCGATGACCGTTACGATGCCGACACCATCCAGTGTGATACGGGTAAGTCTTTTATATTTCCTGGCACCTACGTTCTGGCTGGAAAAACTCAGGGATGTCTGATATATGGAGTTCATAGCGACATAGATAAAGCCTTCGATATTGGCAGCCGCCGTATTGCCCGCCATGACCAGCGACCCGAAAGAGTTGACACTGGACTGGATCAAAACGTTGGAAATGCTGAACACGGCCCCCTGAAGGCCGGCAGGCAGACCGATGCGCACCATTTCTTTCATTTTATCGCCGTAAAAGCGCATCCCCTTCAGGTCCAGCCGGCAGATGTCCTGGTCGCGGATGATGGCGATCAGGATCAGGGCAGCCGAAAGAGCCTGAGAGATGACGGTCGCCAGCGCCACACCTGCAACATCCATGTGGAATACGATGACGAAGAACAGATTAAGTCCCACGTTGAGGATGCCGGCTATGATAAGAAAATAAAGGGGCCTCCGTGTGTCTCCCTTGGACCTGAGGACCGCCGAGCCGAAGTTATAGAGGGCCATGACCGGCATGCCTACGAAATAAATCCGCATGTAAGTAACGGACTTGTCAATGACATCATCCGGCGTTCCCATCAGAAAAAGCAAAGGACGCGACAGGACGATGCCGACCACAGCCATGACCGCGCCGCCGACCAAAGAGAACAGGATGGAACTCTGGATGCTTTCCTGACAGTTTTTGGCGTCCCCTGCCCCATAATAACGGGCGATCAGCACGTTTGCCCCGACCGACAGGCCCATCAAAACACTGATCAAAAGATTGATCAAAGCACCTGTCGAACCGACCGCCGCCAGAGACTGCTCGCCGGCGAAACGGCCTACTACGATCACATCAGCCGCATTGAACAGCAGCTGCAGCACACTGGACAGCATCAAAGGAAGGGCAAATACGATCATCTTGCTGATGATCGACCCTTCTGTCATGTCCATCGTATAAGATTTTCCGGCCATACCTGTCCCCCCGTTTTACTAATTATTCCGTTCCGCTTTTCGAAAACTTTACGAGGAAATATTATCCTCCCAAAATACGATTTTTGCAAGGTCGGGTCATAAGGAATAGTTCGGTCCGACGCCCCGTTAAGATTTCTGCAAACACATTACGCTCATTTTTTGAAAATCAGGCAGCTTAATTACAGATTTTGCATTGAAAAAAACACCCCCTGCCTTTATAATATGACGGACTTGCGAGGCGGTTTTTCACAAACTTTACGGTTTGGATCTATCCGCTCTTTTTATGCTAAAGGAGACCAATGACAGATTATGACTTGATGGTCAGCCAGCTGCGGGAGCTGACCGACCGTGAAAGCAACTGGGTCGCGAATCTGGCCAATTCCTCTGCGCTTTTGTTTGACAGTATGAGCGATCTTAACTGGGCCGGTTTTTATCTGGTCGATAATGATCATACGGACAAAAAATCAGGGATAGAGGCTCCGCGCCAGCTGGTGCTGGGACCGTTTCAGGGAAAGCCGGCCTGCATCCGCATCGACGAAGGAAAGGGTGTCTGCGGGACCTGCCTGAAAACCGGCCGTGTCCAGCGGATCGATGATGTTCATGAGTTTCCCGGCCACATAGCCTGCGACTCGGCCTCGAATTCCGAGATCGTCTTGCCCATCCGCCGACACGATGGTATCGTCGGGGTGCTGGACATTGACAGTCCGTCATACCGGCGCTTCAGCGCAGAGGATCAGGAAGGTCTGGTCCGCTTCGTCAAGGTCCTGGAACAGAACCTTGACTTAGGATAATTTCTTCAGAAAGGGGAAAACGATGAATCTTCAGGACATATACCGTGAGTATAACACCAAGAATATTTATCCCTTCCACATGCCCGGTCACAAACGCAACACAGATCTGATGCAGATGGACAACCCGTACAGTATCGATTACACCGAGATCGACGGGCTGGATAATCTGCACGACGCCTGCGCTCACCCCTATCGCGATTCCATCATTGCCAACGCGATGCGCCGGGCCTCACGCCTCTTCCACAGCAAGATGAGTTTTTACCTGATCAACGGCTCGTCATCCGGTCTGATCGCCGGTATCCTGGCCTTGTCCCGGCGGGGACACAGGGTACTGATCCCCCGCAACTGCCATCTGTCTTTATACAACGCGCTGGCTCTTGGCGGTGTCAAACCGGTATACATCTACCCATCTGAGGATGAGCAGACCGGCATTTATGCGCAGCTGGATCCCAAGGATGTTGAGCGCGCTTTTGAAGAGCACCCCGATATCAAGCTGGTAGTCGTGGTATCCCCCACCTTCAACGGAGTCGTTTCCGATATCGAATCGATCGCCAGGATCGCTCATGAACATGATGCGCTGCTGATGGTCGATGAAGCTCACGGTCCCCACCTGTCCGTGTCGGATTATTTTCCTGCAAGCGCGGTTGTTTCCGGAGCCGATCTGGTCATCCAGAGCCTGCATAAGACCCTTCCCGTTCTGACCCAGGCTTCCATCCTTCACATCTGCAGCGACCGTGTCGACCCCGAAGCGATCCAGCGCCAGCTGGCCGTGATCGAGTCCACCAGTCCTTCCTACATCCTGATGGCCAGCTGCGACCAGTGTGTCGATCTTTTGGAAAAACGTGGGCCGGAACTGTTCGAAATTTACCATCAGCGTCTGGAACAGTTCTCCGAGCAGATGAAAGGCCTTAAACATTTAACCGTTCTGTGCAAGGGCAACGATCGTATCGAAAACCACCCCAACATCTTCCGCTACGATCAGGGAAAAATCATGGTTTCGACCCGAGGGACCAACATCACCGGTGCCGAACTTTACCAGATCCTGCTGGACAAATACCGCCTGCAGTTTGAAAACAAACTCAACGACCTGGTCCTGGCCATGACTTCTATAGCCGATACCCAGGAAGGATTTGACCGCCTGTCGGCCGCCCTTTTGGAGATCGATTCTACCCTGGAAGACGTGGAAGCGCCTGAACGCATCCCCATCCGTCATAATGTCATCACGGTCCCCTCTCTGTCTCCTTCCGAAGCCTATGATCTGGATCCCCTTCTGGCCCCGCCGGAAGATTCGGTCGGACGTATCGCGCGGGAATATGTATATGCCTATCCTCCGGGGATCCCCTACATCGTTCCTGGCGAGATCATCACTTCGGATACTCTGGAAGTTATGAAGCGGATGGAAGCATCCGGCATTCGGCTCTACTCTACCCGCCATCGCTATCCCACCAGCATTGAGATCTGCCAGCAGTAAACTATAAAAATAAGACGCAAGCCCGTCCGTTGAGATCAACTCAATGGACGGGCTTGTTTTCGTTAACTACCTGAGAATATAATTCTTTTGTTTTCTGAGAAATGTTTTTCCAGGAATATTCCCTGTTGACGGATACTGCCGCTTTTCCGATCTGTTGTCTTACCTCTTTATTTTTAAGTTAAAATTTTATTTTCTCGCATAAATCAAAAGCGTTTTCGGTTTTAAAAAGGATCCCATTTTTCCCATCACCTATGAATTCTTTATAGGCTTCTATATCCGAAGCTATTACGGGAACTCCGACACTCATAGCTTCAAGAGCTGTCAGGCCAAAAGCCTCCTCACGGCTGGGTAGAATGACAATATCCGAATCCACCATTCTCTTTAAGACTTCTTCGTGGTCGCAGTATCCGTAAAAATCCACTTGCCCAGCAATCCCCAGCTTTGAAGTATATTCCTGCAGATTTTCCTTCTCTGTACCATCGCCGTATAAGCATGGCTTCAGGCCTGGTCCTCCCCTTTGACTCAATAAAGCAATCGCTTTCAGTAAAATGTCGACCCCTTTCTTTTTTTCTAATCTGCCAACATAGGTTATTCGTCCCTGCAAATCATAACGATCTTTCACATATCGTGTTTTATTAATACCGTTGGGTATTACGGTACCGATCTCACCGCAATTATACCTATGAGCAGCAGTCTTTTGTAAATATGAACTGACATATATGACTTGTGAAGCATTCCGGATCATATATGCTCTTATCCCATCGATCACATATAATTCGTTTCCTATACTATGATCGGTTGCAACTAAAGGAACATGATACATTCTTTTTAATGCGACTGCAGGAATCGCCGCAAAGGCATCATGCAGATGTATCAGATCAAACTCGATTCCCTCATTTTGTATATATTCATTCATTTTCATGAATATTTCTAAATTATATGCTTCCGTCTTTAATGCTTCAAATTCATAAGAAAATCCATCTCCACTTCGATTACGGAAAACCTGTTCGTATTCTCTATAACTACTATGTGTAAATTCAATCACCCTGATATTTGAAGGAAATTCATCGGAAACATCTTTTATGCCTAAGTTGGAAACAGCAAATCTCACCACAAAAATATATATCTGACAATCCGTTACATCCATATTCTTATAGAGATTATAGACATGCTCCCCAATGCCTCCAAATGAATATGGAAAATCCGGTGTGATAACCAATATATTCATTGTGTATCTCCCTTCATTGCATTAAAAGCGCTCCGCGCATAATTAAGATGTTCTTTTTTCTATTGCCATTATACCGATATTTGCCTATAAAAAATAATCAAAAAGATCTGTCACCTTACCTCAAGCAAGTATGACAGATCTTTTGTCCTTTGTACTACCTTATCCTGGTCGGCCGATTGCCCGGAGGATCGGGCCTAGGCCCACCGGCCGGACGTCCTCCCATTTGTTTACTAAAGGTGTTTCCGTTGACAGGGCCATGGTTAAATCCGTTGGGGCCGGGACCTCCCATCATCCCATTGTCGGAATTTCCCAGGGGCGTACGGGTCACCTGATGATACAGAAACATTTCCGAGTTATCCGTCAGGTTTACCTTATGATTCTCAATGTACTGATTAGCCTGGGTCTGCTCTTCGACCGTGTGCAGCTGCTTTTTTACAGCCCCTGCGTAAGCCGAGGCAAAAACAGCTCCGATGATCAGTGAAATGGGGATCCAGATCAGTCCGTGTCCGGAACCTTCCTGATCATAAGAATCATATTCGTCATTATAGTCATTATACGGATCGTTTTCCGAATCATCGGCCCAATCGGCATTCGTATCCCCGAAAGTGATCGATCCTGTTTCTGCCCCGGCCAGGGTGGCCGTTGCTGCCTTGGCCGGTGTCCATGTAAGCAGACTGACCAGACAGACCGTAATGGCAAAAACAGTTGCTATTATAAGAGAAGAAAGATGTTTTTTCATAGTCCGTCTCCTCTTACAGTAAGTAGATCAGCCAGGAAGCGGCATAAGCAGCCACAGAAGCAATCAGAAAGACTTTCCACCACAGCTTTTTATATGCCTTTTCGTCCACCGGCAGATTGCCGACGAACTTACCCGTCTCGCCGTTCATGGCAAAGGTATATCTCTGTCCGTTCCATGTCGTGTTGAGCAGCCATACCGGATACAGAGCATAGTTCGATTTTCCGTTTTTCAGCTGGATGCTCTCTGAAATGGGAACGGCTGAGCTGTAGCCGGAAACCGTTTCCATAAAGGCCTGGCGGGTCGATTCTTTGATACGCTTATTGGCCGCATCGATACTGTCCTCTTTACTCACATCATAGCGGTCTGCCATAAAACCGGCAAGGTAGGCCGTCTGGAAGGGCACTGCCTTGGAAAAATCGAACGGTTCGATCGACTGCATCAGCGCGTCATCCATCTGTTTGGACCCGTCCACCGGCACATGGGAAAACTTAAGATCGCCTGCCCGGCTGACATTGTAGTAACTATGGTCACGGTACTCGAACTGGTTGTCCTGCCGTACACTGACCTTCTCGCCCTTAAAGCGGAACTGAGCATCCACATCCGTATCAAAGAGCCAGAAAGGTACATACACTCCCTTGATCTCGTCGATATGGTTTTCGTCTTTGAAAACACTGGGTAAAAGACGCTTTGTGGACAGAAACTCCCGGTACTGCTTCTTGGCCGCTTCTTTGTCAAAGCGGAAGGGGATGATGTAATCCGGCTTCAGATCGCCCCCGAGATTGCCCATCATGACCAGCGGGTTCCCGCAATAAGGACAGGTAGTAGCAGCCGTATTCTGATCGGCGACGATGGATCCTCCGCATGACTTGCATACATAAACACGCATGCCGGAAGCTTCATCCTCCGTCCATTCAGACCCGGCCTCTTTCTGCCACTTCATGTCCTCCGGCTTGACCTTGCTGAGCGATTCATCGTACTGTTTCAGCGTGTTGAAGTCGAATTCCGTGTCGCAGTAGGGGCATTTTACCTTCTGCAGCGAGGGATCGAACTCGATCGCTCCCCCGCAGCAGGGACATTTATATTGAAGAAGTCCTTCAGCCATACTCGTAGACCTTTTTACTGAAGTTTAAATCCGCAGTTGGGGCAGAACTTGGCCTGGCCCGGATTGAGCAGTTTGAACCCGCAGTTGGGGCAGAATTTAGGAGCGGCCCCGGAAGCGGTCTGGTCGGTTGTCTGGCCCGCCGCAGCACCTGCAAAAGCATTAGGTGCCTGCTGAGGGGCCTGCTGCTGAGCCTGTGCCTGCTGAGGCTGCTGTCCCTGGCCCATCTGATACAGCTGCTGAGCGTTCATGCCCTGGCCCTGATTCATAGCCATTCCCATACCCATGAAACCGGTAAAGGCTCCGGCGGAGTTGCCTGCGGCCGTCTTCATAGCCTCGCTCTGAGCGCCGACCAAAGTAGCTGCTGCCATGGTAGGATCGCGCAGGATGGCGGTCTTCTGAGCCTGCTTGATCATCTCCTGGTCTTCTTCCGGCAGGGTGACAGAGCCCATGGCGACACTGACAACTTCCAGGCCGCGCAGCTTTTTCCATTTATCCGACAGGGCTTCATTCAGCGCGGCTTCCATTTCGGTAGTGTGGGCCACCAGCTGGTTGGGACGGATCTCCAGATCGGACAATTTCGCAAAGGCGGGCTGCAGGGCGCTGATGAATTCGGGCTTTAACTGACCGTCCAGCTTGTCGCGGGTATAATCCTCTTCAACGTTGCCGCATACATTGGTGTAAAAGAGGAGGGGATCCGCGATCTTATAGGAGTAAACGCCCGAGCAGCGGACCGATACATCGATATCCAGGTTGATATTGCGGTCAACGACACGGAAAGGAATCGGATTGGGAGTACCGAACTTATTATCGATCAGCTCTTTGGTGTTGAAATAGTAGACCCGCTGATCACGTCCGGTATCACCGCCATAGGTGAAACGGCGTCCGATGGTCTTGAAGGTATCCAGGATTCCTTTGCCCAGACTGCCGGTAAAGAGGCTGGGCTCGGTGTCGGACCGGTAGGTAAACTCTCCGGGTTCGGCGCAGACATCGACGACCTTGCCCTGCTCGACGATGATCATGCACTGGCCGTCGGCAACTGCGACGCCGGAACCATTGGTAATGATATTGTCACTGCCCCTGGTGTTGGAAGAACGGCTGCTGACACGTTTTTTGCCTTTGGTGACAAGAACATCTTCAGGCAATGCTTCGCAGTAGAAAAACTCTTTCCATTGATCGGCCATCGTGCTACCGACTGCCCCTGTAAGTGCTTTGATAAGTCCCATAATCGTGTCCTCTCAGTGAGAATTTATTTTTCTTCTTTCAGAAGTCAGGTTCCGGCTGCCTTATGAAAGAAGGTAGTGCCTTAATTGGTAAGCGTCTGCTCTTTATTGCGGTCGGTCAGGGCCTTTTCGATCTGCTCCGCCGGCACCATCAGAGTGGTCTGATGGGTGTAGCGGACAAAGCCGGGAGCGCTGCCCGCCGGTTTTTTTACAAAGATCCTGGCCGTATAATCCACCGCCACGCTGGCTGCGGTCACCCGGCCTTGCGATACGGCTTTGCTGTGGGCAGCCGCCTGAGCAGCCCCCTCCAAAAGGGTGCGCTCCGTATAGTCGCTGCCGTACTGAAGCTGCGATGTCCGCAGGATGACGTGTGACCCGTGGATATCCTTGACGTGCAGCCATATATCCTGCGGTCTGGCCATCTGAAAAGTCAGCTGATCGTTCTGGATGTTGTTCTTACCGATCAGGCCTTTGACCCCTTCCGAAGTGGTAAATTCCAGCGGTTTTGACCTTGCCAAGTTCTTTTTGCCCTTGCGGCCTGCTGCTTTTTTCAAGTAGCCCGTTTCATGCAGCTCCTGCTTGATGTCCTCGATATCCTGCTCGCAGTCGGCCATGGAAATGGCTTCCATGATGCTTTCCAGGTAGCTGACCTGTTCGGACGAAGTCTTGATCTGGCCGGTCAGGGCCTCCTCGGTCCTTTTCAGCTTATTATAACGCGCATATTGCTTTTGTGCATTCTGAGCCGGCGTCAAATTTACGTCCAGCGTCACATCCACCAGGGGCTGCCCCTCTTCGTAATAGTTGGGCAGTTTGACCTTGGTCTGTCCCAACTTGAGCTGCCACATGTTAGCGGTGATCAGATCCCCCCGCAGCCGGTATTTGTCCCTGTCCTTGGTGCCGGCTATCTGCTTTTCCTGCAGGGCCAGCTTGCGTCTGGCTCTTTCCAGATCCGTATTGACCAGGCGGCGCAGCTCCTGGGACTTCTGCTTCATCTTATCAACGGTATCGCGCCGCTGATAGTAAACGTCCAGCAAGGATGATAAAGTGTCAAAGCTTTCGCTGTCCACCTCGCTCATGCTGACATAAGGGACCGTTGAAAAATCAACGATGGCTCCGCTTTTGTCCCGGTATAAAAAATAGGGGCCGTCCGAACTGTCGGTCTCACGGATAAAGCTCTTCAGTGTCTCCTGCAGGCAGACAGCCTCTTCCGGCTCAAGATCCCGGTAGGCTTTCCGCCCGTCGATCCCTGCCCTTGTCAGGACCTCATGTGAAGCAAATGGACTCAGCCCGTTGAAGACCTGATACAAAGCCGAGTCCAAAGGACCCTCGTACTGCCGCATCAGCACATCAAAAGATAAGGTCCCGTCCGGCATCAGCTGGTGGGGATCGGCCTTATGATTATGAGTGGGCAGCTGGTAGACCAGGCCCGGTTCGACCAGGCGGACCGAACTCATCATGGGATTGACCCTTCGGATACTGTCCACCACTTTGCCGTTTTCTCCTACCAGGATCAGGTTGCTGTGCTTCCCCATCATCTCCAGATACAGGGATCTTTCGACTGTATCACCCATCTCGCTGATACCTTCGAAAGTCAGCTGCACGATTCGGTCATAATGATGCTGGCGGATCGAGACCAGCTTGCCTCCGCTCAGGTTTTTCCTAAGCAGCATACAGAAAGCCGGCGGATTCATCGGTGTCTCCGGTTTATTTTTACTCAGCTGGATGCGGGCGTGACTGGCACTGGCCGATAAAACAAGGTGAAGCACCTGGCCCTGGCTGCGGATGTTGAAGACCATCTCATCCGCTTCCGGCTGATAGATCTTATCGATATGAGTGCCGGTCAAAAGGCCTGACAGTTCCTTTACCATGGCATGAGTGCATATTCCGTCAAATGGCATGTATTAATCCTGCTTTCTTCGATCGTATCAAACTCCGTCCGCCTTAAAGCGGATGCCGCCCTTTTCCCGGATCTGCTCCATCAGCCGGCAAACTTTCAGGGACTGCTGACGGATATAGTCGTATTCTTCTTTTGTCCCCTGAGGATCCAGGATATAGCGGGCAAAATCCGCCGCTTCCCTTCCCATCAGGGTGTTCTTTTCTTCATTCCCCCACAGGGCCGTCACGGCTCCCTTATTATCATACAGGTTCATGCCGGTCAGCTGCGAGATCGATTCGATGGTAATAGTGCCTTTGTCACCCATGATCTGGCTGCCCAGCCGGCTTTGTCCGACCTTGCTGTAGGTGACGGTCACCTGCAGATCCGGCCGGTCATCTTTATGATAGGTGCAGACCACCTGTCCGGCTCCGTCCGCTCCGGTATTCAAAAACAGGGGGACGACATCGATCCGGTCCGGGACCCCGAACAGCTCGATCAAGGCATAAAAGTTATAAACACCCAGGTCTTCCAGGGCACCCGTGCACATGGCCGGATTAAAAATATTGGGATTTTTACCGTCTTTATAGAGCTGATACTTGGAACTGAGCTGCGAAAAATCGATGTGGGCCGTATAGATCTCCCCGATCCTGTCCACAGCCTCTTTGAGGACCCTTATCTGGGGCTGGTGCTCCATCATGATAGCTTCCATATAGACAAGGCCCTTTGAGTCCGCCAGCCTGGTAAGTTCGATCAGATCTTCCGACCGGATAGCGATCGGTTTTTCGCAGATCACATGTTTTCCGGCCTCGAGCATCAGTCGGCTCTGCTCTACATGAAAGCGGTTTGGACTTGCAATATAAACAGCGTCGATCTGGGGGTCTTTGGACATGTCTTCCAGCGATGTGTAAATCCTGATGGGGTTCCCGTGGGCAGCGCTAAGGTACTGATCCGCAAAACTGCGGCCCTTATCATAACTGCGGGAATAAACGGCTGCCAGCTCCCACCGGTCGTCTTTCATGGCTCCGCCGATATAGGTCCCAGTGATCCAGCCGGTCCCGATAATAGCATACTTCAGCATCTTGGTCCCCTTTCAGATCTCATACATATCCGTCGAAGCGCCCCGGCTTGTCAGCCCGATGGCTCCGAAGGACCCATCGGCCTCTTCCACGATGTGCTCTACCGTTTCCAGAGCCAGGGGAGGCCGGTTATTTTCTTCGCTCAGATGGCCCAGCAGAAAGACTCCGTTGGCATTGCGGCGGCGGACCAGGGCCAGGGCTTTTCCGCAGTCGTCATTGGACAAATGGCCCAGATTGCCCCGGATGCGCTTTTTCAATGAATCGGGGTAAGACCCGTTCATGAGCATGTTCAGGTCATGATTGCTTTCCACGATGGCTATGTCCGAATCAAAAAGATGACGGATCATAGTCTCGGTTATGTATCCGGTATCGGTTATGACCGAGGCCTTACAGCCCTTGCTCTCCACCGTATAGGCACAGGGGTCGTTGGCGTCATGGCTGGTGGGAATGGCTTCGATGCGTAGATCGCTCATACGGTAGCCCCTGCCGGAGGTGATCTCAAACCGAAGCTCCGGCGGTACCGGACCGATGGCTTTTTCCATACCCTTCCAGGTACCGGCCGTCGCCATGACCGGCACTTTATAGCGGCGGCACCAAACGCCCACCCCTTTGGTATGGTCTGAATGCTCGTGGGTCACAAACACAGCGGTAATAGTGCCCGGATCGATCCCCTTGGCCTTAAGCAGGGTCTCGATCTGTCTGGCCGACAGACCTATATCCAGAAGCAGCCGCTGCTCGCCGGTTTCGATAAAGGTACAGTTGCCGTTGGATCCGCTGCTGATTGAACAAAATCGCATGCAAAACTCCTGACTTTCGGATTCTTATCTTCTTATAAAGTTTACTACATAATTTATAAATTAGAAAGATGATTTTCCCGGTCAAAAGACTGCCAGAAATGATCCAGTTCGGTCGATAAGGTATCGGCGGTGACCGGCCTTACCGGCTGCCACTGCCTGGGAAAAAGCTTTTTATAACGGGCCTGGCTGAACCGCTGATCGATCAGAAGGACCACTCCCTTGTCTTCCTCGGTCCGGATCAGACGGCCGGCTGCCTGAAGCACATGGCCCATGCCCGGATACACATAAGCATACTCGAACCCGTTCCCATAGCGGCGGTCTATGTTTTCTTTGATCAGATCCCGTTCCAGTCCGATCTGGGGCAGACCTACACTGACCACGATCACCCCGATCAGGCTTTCCCCCTTCAGGTCGATGCCCTCGGAAAAAACTCCCGATAAGACGCAAAAACCGATCAGGGTCCGGTCCGGTTCAAATTCAGGGTCCAGCATCTCTGATAATGAACCTTCTTTTTGAAAATGCTCCAGAAAGTCCTGCCGCTGGTCTTCGCTCATGCCCGGCTCCTGTTTGATAGTCCTAAACTCTGGATAGCGCATCGTAAAATCCTTATAGACCTGTCCCAGGTAGGCAAAAGAAGAGAAAAAGACCATATAATGTCCGTCCCTGGCCCGGACCGTCTGCGCGATCAGATCACTGACGGCGGGGATGCTGGTCTGCCGGTAACGGTAAGTGACCGGTACAGAAGCCGTCATCACTTTCATGCGTTCGTGGTCAAAAGGTGAGTCCAGCGCCACGGCTTTGGCGTCATCGGCTCCCAGAAGGCGCTGATAATATTCGATCGGTTCCAGGGTAGCCGAAAAAAAGATCACACTGGAAACAGACTTATAAGCGCTTTTTAAAACCTGGGAAGGGTCTACGCAGAAAAAGCGCAGCAGCATATCGCCGCCTTTGATCTGCATATAATCTTCATAGCCTTCCGACCGCTGGTTCCAGATCCTGAGGAAAAAGAGAAGGCGGAAATACAGCTGCCAGCTTTCTTCCTCTTCTTCTATTTTTACCTCTTCCAGCGACATCTGGCCGGAATGCTCGGCAAAGTACTGGCCCATCAGATCTGCCGTTTGATTTAATGCCCGGTACCAGCTCAGATCCAGATGCCAGGGATCTTCTTTTGCCTCGATGCCAGCCATAAAGACCGGATCCAGAAAAGGGGATGCCAGGTTATCCTGCATCTTACCCTCCGTACCGGCCGGGATATGTTCGATCCCGTCCTCGTCGACAGTAACGGTGTCGACGGTGACAGCAGCGGGGGCGGCTGTAGTCGTTTCTGCTGTCATAACTTCGTCCGCATCGGGCAGTACCCCTTCTAATGAAGACAGATCCGCTTTCAGATAATCGGTCCCCTCGGGCATGGATTTTTTACATTCCAGAAAAAGATCATTGACCCTGCCCAGGGCTTTGTATAAGGGAGTCCCCTTCTTACACTTTCGCCTCATGGTCAGAAAGTCCTTCTTGGAGATATCGGCGGTAAACATATCTCTGGCCCGGTCGACCAGGTTATGCGCTTCGTCGATCAATAAGGTAAAGGGCTGCTTACCGGAAGCAAAAAAGCGCTTGAGGGAAGTTGACGGATCAAAAGCATAATTATAATCGCAGATCAGAAGGTCGCACCAGACGGCAATATCCAGCGACAGTTCATAGGGGCAGACCTTGAACTTCTCTGCGACCGTCTCGATCGTTTGTTTGGAAAACTGTTTTTCATGATCAAGAGCCCACAGGCAGGCATCGTTGACCCGGTCGTAATGACCCTTGGCATAGGGGCAGTCCACCGGATTGCAGCGCCTCGGTCTGCCCTTCTGAGTCTGAAAACAAATGCGGTCTTTGGCCGTTATCCGAATGGCAGCCAGCTGCATATCCGACTTGGTCCTAAGCAGCTGGTCTGCCTTGAGGACCGCCTCAGCGGTCACATTTTTGGCTGTCAGATAAAAGATCTTCTCGGTCCTGCCCTCCCCCATAGCCTTTAAGGCCGGAAACAGAGCCGACATAGTCTTGCCGATGCCGGTCGGGGCTTCCAGGAAGATCTTCTTACCGTCTTTGATGGTACTGTAGACCAAAGCCGCCATCTGACGCTGGCCGGGCCGGAAGCTGTCAAAGGGAAAAGTCAGCCCGGACAGACTCTGATCGCGCTGTTTCTGCCAGGCAGCGCTCCACAGGATCCATCGGCTGTAACTGTCCACTACTTTTTGGACGAACGCTTCCAGCTGACTTCTGCTTTGGCATTCGTAAAGGCGGGTAACCTCTTCTGTCTCCGTCTGCACATACGAAAGGCGCACCAGTACCTTGTCCAGATCTTTTTCCTGAGCCAGAAAGCAGGCATAAAAGTATGCCTGAGCCCAGTGCAGTTCGTTTCTTTCTTTCCGGACATCCTCCAGTTTCAGATCCGTCGATTTGATCTCATCGACGGCCCAGAGTGTCTGCCCCTGCCAGTCAGTCCGGAAAAGGCCGTCCGCCCGTCCCTCAACTGTCAGACAGGCAGCCGTCTGCCCGTCTTTATCCTTGATCGCAAAGGTCTTTTCCATGGGGACTTCTGCCATATAACCGCTGCCTTCGCTTTTCTGCAGCTTTTTATGCAGGCGTGTTCCCTCCAGGGCGCGCAGATTGGCCCTCACTCCGCTTGAAAAAGAAGAGTCAATGTCCCCGGTCCTCAGGATGTATTCGACCAGGGTCCTGACGGACGCGGCATAGGTCTTACGTTCTGCCTTCGCCACTGTCTTCCCGGCTGTTTTTTCCGGCTCCTTGGTCTTCTTGCTCATCACTTCCGTCCGGGAACTCCTTTCTCACATTGTTCAGGGCCATATCGACGATCTCATCCGGATAACCCAGATAGGACAGGATGCGGATGCCGTTGGGCTTTTTCAGCACGCCCGGCTTCAGCTTATAGTCAAAGGTGAGCTCGTTCTTGCTGACGCTTTCTTCGAAGTGGTAGGAATCATAGCAGTCTTTGACATTCCCGGTGATCTCAATGTCGTGGGTGGCCACGATGACCAGACAGGGGCGTTTGGACAAATAGGTCAGCAAAGCACTGGCAGCTGCCACCCTTTCGGTGGGGTTGGTCCCTCTGAAGATCTCATCGACCAGAAGCAGGCTGGGGTGGTCGCCTTCGGCAACGGCCAGCATACGTTTCAAGGCAGTGGCTTCTGCCATGTAATAACTGGTCCCCTGACTCAGATCATCACTGGGACTGATCGATGTAGCCAGGGCCATCATGTTTGCTTCATAATACCGGGCCCTGACCATGTAAAAAGTCTGGGCCAGGACCATATTCAAGCCCAGAGTACGTAAAAAGGTCGACTTACCGGACATGTTGGAACCGGTCAGGACCATATTCTTTCCATCCAGTGTCAGATCGTTCAAAACCGCCCCCGTCAGGGTGGGATGTCCGATCTGTTCTACCTTCAGATAAGTAGGTTTATCCGTAAAGACCGGACGGGTGACCGGCACCATGGCGCGGCGCACATAGGACATAGATTGAAAAGCATCCAGTTCCCCCAGGCGGCGGTAAAGGGTCCTTAAAACGGGAGCCAGCTCCTTGATATCCCGGACGCAGCGAAGATAAGCCCTTTCATCCGTCAGGAACATAATGCGCAGATATAAAAGGATCCCGAAGGTATCGGACCCGGACTGCATGGCCAGAGCCTTATTCTTTTTAAGGATGGGAGAACATTTATCCACTGCCTTGTCAAAGAAATCGCTGTACCCGTCCTTAAGTTCCGGGATATCCAGCTTGACGATCTCGCGGGCTGCCGTCAGCATGCGGGCCACGGCACGGATGCCCGGCAGACCTTTTTCCGTATAACGGCTGAACTGAGCGTGGGCGATCATGTTCAGGACCAGGAAAATGACGATCAGAAGGATAGCTTTGACCTTTAAAAAAGGAATGGAAATCAGCGAAGCGATCATGGCCAGGGTCAAAGGCATGATCCAGCCGCGGCCGGGCGGCAGTTCACTAGGTTTCCCGTACAGGCATTCCGCCGCCGAGTCAAACTCTTCCTTTCCCATATAATGCAGGATGCACTGGATCTTTTCCCTTGGCTCTTTGTTCATCTGAAAAAACTCGATCAGGCGGTCCCGCTTTTTCAGCTCGCCTTCGTCAAACTTCAAGATGCGGAACATGTTGTAAAGCATCTGCTGACCGGGATTTGACATAGTCCTGTTCATTTTCAGATAGACTTTGCCCATATCCAGGTCGTTGAAGGCCTGGTCATCCAGGATCCAGTCCTCTTTCCGCATCATGCGGACAAAGTTCTTTTCGATCATGGACATATCCGGAACATTGTTTTCATCTTCTTTTCCGGCGTTGTCCTGCACCCAGTTTCGCAGCCTTCTTGAAAATAAATTGGGCATGGCTCCTCCTGATCTTCCGAAATCACTCGATACCTGCTTTTTTACAATTTTCCACGTGCGTGTCCCAGTCAGCGGCGAAGTAATAATTGCCGCTGTCATCATATACAAAGAAGAGGTCGTCGGTATCGGCCGGTTCCAGGACCGCCTTTACCGCATCAAGGCTGGGGCTCCCTATCGGTCCGGCCGGAAGGGCTTCGACCTGATAGGTATTATAATAAGGTTGATATTGGTCCTCGGTCCTGCTCTGATCCAAGCCTTCCTGCAGATAAAAAATGGTAACGTCCGACTGCAGCTGCATACTCTGGTCCAGGCGGTTGTCAAAAACAGCAGCTACCTGCGGGTAGACCGTACCGGCAGGATCATGACTGGATTCCGCTTCTACGATCGAGGCCAGTGTCAGCAGCTGGTCGATCGACCATCCTTTATCGGCCGCCTGCCGGATCTGCTGATCGGTCAGGAGACTGTCCCAGCTGCTGAAAAGCTGAGTCAGGACCGTTCTCAGATCATCTGAGGTATCCAATTGGTAGATACCCGGCGCTATATAGCCTTCATAACGGTAAGAACGCCCGGTAAGATCCGCTTCCGCCAGGGGT
>Ga0256404_1003932_pt1 | contig 29086 bp, 30 predicted proteins | sample RumenRJG_01DNA_FD_185990 | JGI IMG/M metagenome (GOLD analysis project Ga0256404, IMG submission 185990) | Bovine rumen microbial communities from Lethbridge, Alberta, Canada - RJG_01 | ecosystem: Host-associated > Mammals > Digestive system > Stomach > Rumen | place: Canada: Alberta | collected...
TTCCCATTCCGAACAGAGAAGTTAAGCCCGCTTGCGCCGATGGTACTGCAATGCAATGCGGGAGAGTAGGAGGCCGCCTTTTTTCAATACAAGAAAGAGTCCCGGTTCGCGTAAAAACGTTCCGGGACTTTTGCTTTATTATAATAGCTTATCGTAATGACTGGACTTCCGGACTTCCGGACTTCTGTCTTCCGGACTTCTGGACTTCTGGACTTCTGGACTTCTGGACTTCTGGACTTCTGGACTTCCGGACTTCCGGACTTCTGGACTTCTGGACTTCTGGACTTCCCTTCTCCCCCTTCTCCCTCCCTCCTCCCCCTTCTTTTCTTCCAAGAAAGCGCTGATTTTCAATTATTTTTATTACCTTTGCATCATTATTTGATTCAGGATAGCTATCAAGCTATGATGTTTAACGGGATGAGACATTGCGCAACATCAGTTTCTCGATCGCACTGTCGCAGTAGCCGTAGGCTGCCAAGTCCCATAAAGCAGTTATTATGGAGAAATTATTAAAAGGAGTATTGTTATTAGTTTTAAGTATGATGATGATGCCTCTGCAGGCGGCAGAGGGTAAAGACGCTGACTCATCGTTTTCAGCTTTTGATTGGAACCCAGTGATCAAAGCGATTATCAAGGTTGAGAGTAATGGTAATCCGAATGCGACGAGTGGCGCATCGGTGGGTGTGTTGCAGATAACGCCCGTGCTTGTGGCGGAGTGCAACAACATATTAAGATCCCGTAGGAGCAAGAAGCGTTTCAAGTTGAAGGACCGTTTTAATGTGGCCAAATCCATTGAAATGTTCAAGCTCATCCAGTCGTTTCATAATCCAAAGAATAATATCGAACGCGCCATCCGCTCGTGGAATGGCGGCATGCATTACAGCGTTCGACGAACGCAACGCTATTACGAAAAGGTGATGCGCGCGCTGCGGATGGGCTGATATTAGATAAAATACAAGGTCGAAGCAAAGTTTTTAGGCTATCTGTAAACTAATTGAAAAAAAAGTCGTAAGTTTGCAGATAGCTTTTAAACGTTATGTTGAGATGATTTCTTTTGCAGTTTCTCTCGTATTGCTCTTACTGGGCTACCTGTTTTATGGCAAGCTCGTTGAGCGCATCTTCCAGCCTGACGACCGTCCGACGCCGGCTGTTGCCAATGCCGATGGCGTCGACTACATCGCCATGCCGGCGTGGAAAGTGTATATGATCCAGTTCCTTAACATCGCCGGTACTGGCCCTATCTTTGGTGCCATCATGGGTGCCTGGTACGGTCCGTCGGCTTATCTGTGGATTGTCTTCGGCTGCATCTTCGCCGGTTCGGTGCACGATTATTTCTCCGGCATGCTGAGCGTGCGCCACAATGGCTGCAACCTGCCTGAGCTCGTCGGCGACTACCTCGGCTTGAACGCTAAGCGCGTCATGCTCGTGTTCTCCGTATTCCTGCTGATGATGGTCGGCGTGGTGTTCGTCTATAGTCCGGCTTTGGTGCTCAACTCCTTTGGCTGGAGCACCATGGGTTGGGTCATCGCCATCTTCGTTTATTACATCCTCGCCACCCTTCTTCCGATTGATAAGATTATCGGCCGCATCTATCCGTTCTTTGCCTTCGCTATGCTGTTCATGGCTATGGCATTGATGGTGATGCTGTTCATTAAGATGCCGGCGCTGCCTGAGGTATGGAACGACGTGAGTGCCACGCAGTCTCAGCCGCTGTTGGGCATTGCCCCCTATATGTCGAAGAACCCGCTGTTTCCCTGCCTGTTCCTGACCATTGCCTGCGGTGCTATCAGTGGCTTCCACGCTACGCAGAGTCCGCTTATGGCCCGCTGCATCAAGAGTGAGCGCATGGGCCGCCGCATCTTCTACGGTGCCATGATTACCGAGGGCGTCGTAGCCCTGATCTGGGCCACCGTCTCCATGTATTTCTTCTATTATGGCGGCTGGCGCGAGGTCGTCGATGCCAACACGATCAACGCCTTCTTGGCGCAGAGCCACGGCGGTAAGACGTTGATTCAATACTTCACCGCACCCACCGTCGTGCAGCAGGTCTGCACCGGTTGGCTCGGTCTCTTCGGCGGTGCCCTGGCCATCATCGGCGTGGTGGCAGCGCCCATCACGAGTGGCGATACCGCTTTCCGCAGCGCCCGACTCATCATTGCCGACGCCCTGCATCTGACGCAGCGCTCACTGCGCAACCGTCTGCTCATCGCTATCCCGATGTTCGCCGCCGCCACAGCCCTGCTCGTCTGGCAGGAGACCAATCCCGACGGCTTCAACACCATCTGGCAGTGGTTCGGATGGAGCAACCAGACGCTGTCGATCTTCACCCTGTGGACCATCACCGTGTACCTCGTTCAACAGAAGAAGCCGTTTGTCATCACGCTCATTCCGGCCGTGTTCATGACCGTCGTCTGCTCAACGTTCCTGCTGGTCTCGCCTATGGCGTTTGACCTCGGCAGCACCGTGAGCTACATCGGTTCGTGCGTAGCCTGCGTGGTGGCCTGCGTCTGGTTCTTTGCGTGGTACCGCAAGCAAGGCGTTGCTAAACGATAACAATTATAAATAGATAGAATATGAAAAAACTTCTCATGCTCTTCGCCGCGCTGGTGCTTACACTGTCGGCCAGCGCCCAGTTTGAACAAGGTAAGAAATATGCAGGTGCCTCACTCTCGGGCTTGGACCTGAGCTATAACGGCAGCAAGGAACTGAGCTTCGGCGTTTCAGGTAAGGCCGGTTGTTTCCCTGCCGACAATCTCTTGCTCTACGGCATGGCCGGCTACGACCATGCAGGCAAGGATGCTGACGACTACTTCCATGTGGGCGTTGGCGGCCGTTACTACATCACGCAGAACGGAATCTTCCTTGGTGCCAACGCGAAGTTCGTCCATGCCAACAGCAACTACAACGACCTGATGCCGGGCATCGAGGTGGGCTATGCCTTCTTCATCAGCCATTCGGTGACCATTGAGCCCAGCATCTACTATCAGCAGAGCTTCAAGCGCCACTCCGACTACAGCACTATCGGTCTGCAGATTGGCTTCGGCATTTATCTGGGTAAGGACTGATGGAGCAATATCCCTCGGCCTTGCTCGAAAAGGCGGTGGGCGAGTTCAGCAAGCTGCCGGGCATAGGGCGTAAGACGGCCCTGCGCCTGGTACTTTACCTGTTGCGCCAGCCCGTCGCCTCGTCCGAGCAGTTTGCCTCGTCCATAGAGCATGTGCGCAAGGACATCAAGTATTGCCGCGTTTGCCACAACATCAGCGATACCGACGTCTGTCCCATCTGCTCCGACCCGCGTCGCGACCGCACCACGGTGTGCGTGGTAGAGAACGTGCAGGATGTGATGGCCGTTGAGAATACGCAGGCCTACCACGGTCTTTACCATGTCTTGGGCGGCATCATCTCGCCGATGGACGGCATCGGACCGGGCGACCTCCAGATTGACTCACTCGTCGACCGCGTAGCCAAGGGCGGCATCAATGAGGTAGTGCTCGCGCTGAGCAGTACGATGGAGGGCGACACCACCAACTTCTACATCTCGCGCCGGCTCAAGCCCTATGGCGTGAAGGTGAGCGTCATCTCGCGCGGCATCTCGGTGGGCAACGAACTGGAATACACCGACGAGGTGACGCTGGGCAGGTCGATTGTCAACCGTACGCCAATAGAATAAGCCCCGTCGTAGATCAATAGATTGCCCCTGCGTCAACCGTATTCCAGCCCCTGCGTCCAACCGTATTCCAATAGATTAATTCATGCAACTCATCCAACGAAAACTCCTTTTGCAGTTCTGGCTGCCCATCGTCATCTGCCTCGTGCTCATCGTGCTTTATGAGAACGAGGTGCTGGAGCCTGCCGTCTGGCAGGGCTTTAAGGTGAACGAATACTATGCAGCCATCGTGATGGAGCTGGTGACCATTTGCCTCATCCCCCTTTCGCTGCGCTTGTTTAAGTTCGGCTTCGTCAAGCGCAGCTTCACCGCCAATGGTCCTGACGCACTGCTGCGGTGGGGCACGGTGCGCATGGACATGCTCACGGTGCCGATGATGGTCAACACCTTTCTTTATTACCAGTTCATGAATGTCGCCTTTGGCTATATGGGCATCATCCTGCTGCTTTGCATGATGTTTGTCTATCCCTCGCGCCGTCGCTGCGAGGACGAGAGCGGATTGTCCGACGGCAAGCCAACCAAAGACGGCAGCAAGCCAACCAAAGACGACAGCAAGCCAACCAAAGACGACAGCAAGCCAACCAAAGACGGCAACAGCCCGACCAAAGGCAACGGCAACCCGACCGGCGGCAAGCCGACGGCGGGCCAAAAGTAAAGTAAGGCACCAATGAAACTGTCCATCATCATCGTCAGCTATAACGTGAGGTACTACCTCGAGCAGTGCCTGCTGTCAGTGGAGAAGGCCACGGCGGGCATCGACGCAGAGGTCATCGTGTTCGACAACCACTCCCACGACGACAGCGTGGCATACCTCTCGTCACGCTTCCCTAAGGTCAGTTTCATTGCCAGCAATCACAACATCGGCTTTGCCAAAGCCAACAACCGCGCCATCCGTCAGAGCTTGGGCGAATACGTACTGCTGCTCAATCCCGATACCGTTGTGGGGGAGCATACCCTGCGCGATGCCGTAGCCTTCATGGATGCGCACCCCGATGCCGGTGCCACTGGCGTGCGCATGCTGAAGTCAGACGGCGGCGATGCGATGGAGTCGCGCCGGGGCATCCCCACGCCGCTCACCGCATTCTATAAGATGAGCGGCCTGTGCACCCGCTTTCCGCGCAATCACCGGTTGGGCAAATACTACATGAGCTACCTGCCCTGGGACCAGCCCGAGCGCATCGAGATTGTCAGCGGCGCCTTCTGTCTGCTGCGGCGCAAGGCCACCGACGAGATAGGACTGCTCGACGAGGACTTCTTCATGTACGGCGAGGATATCGACCTGAGCTACCGCCTGCTCAAGGGTGGTTGGCATAACTGGTACCTGCCCACGAAGATTCTCCACTACAAGGGCGAGAGCACCAAGAAGTCGAGCTTCCGCTACGTCCACGTGTTCTACGAGTCGATGCTCATCTTCTTCCGCAAGCACTACGGCCATCTGAGTTGGCTGCTGTCTGTCCCCATCAAGACCGCCATCTATTCTAAGGCGATGCTCGCGCTGGTCTCGATGCTGCTGCAACGCGTCCACCGCATGCTCGGCTTTGTCGGCAACCAGCGGCCCGACGACGCGCTGTTCATGTTCTTCGTATCCCCGTCTCATCTCAAAGCCAGTCAGGACTTCGTGCGCCACAAAGGCCTTTGGGCTGAGTTCCACGACGCCAACAAGGAGGTCGAGGCAGATGATACGGTGGCGGCATCAGGTCAGACGGCTTACGTGGTCTACGACGTCACCGCCTACACCTACGAGGAAATCCTGGCGCGCATGTCGGCCAGCCATCACCGCCTTCAGGTCGCCTTCTATTATCCCGACCGCAAGATGGTCATTGCGCCGCGTGAGGCCCTGCTGCTCGAGTAGCCGCACGCGCTGGTGCAATCCCAATCAAAAGCTTTTGCCATGTCTCAGTCATCCCTTCATCAATCGCTTCCTGAGGTCCGGCTCCGCGCCATGGAACCGGAGGACCTCGACCTGCTCTATGCCGTTGAGAACGACCGCGAACTGTGGGAAAACGGTACGACCAACATGCCCTATTCGCGCTTCTTCCTGCGCGAGTACATCTCATCGGTCACGGGCGACATCTATACCGATAAGCAGGTGCGGCTGATGGTCAACAACAGCGACGGCGATGTGGTGGGCATTGTCGATATGTTTGATTTCAATCCGCAGCACCTCCGGGCCGAGGTGGGCATCGTCATCTCACGCCGTTACCGCGACCAGGGCTATGGTCAGGCGGTGCTCCGCGACCTCACCGCCTATGCTACCGATGTGCTCCACCTGCATCAGCTCTATGCCATTGCGCGTCTCGATAATGTGGCCTGCATCCGCAGCTTTGAGGATGCCGGCTTTCAGCGTGGCGCCGTGCTGAAAGACTGGCTGTCGGATGGTGATAACTTCCATGATGCGGTCATGCTGTATTTTTTTTGCAAAAAGGTGAGGAAAAGTTTGCTTAAGTGAGAGATTTTGCCTACCTTTGCAACCGCAAATCGAAATAGAGGCATCTTTTGGTGCGTTAGTTCAGTTGGTTAGAATGCCTGCCTGTCACGCAGGAGGTCACGAGTCCGAGTCTCGTACGCACCGCCACTGAGCCTCATTTTGAACTTTGCATGGTGCGTTAGTTCAGTTGGTTAGAATGCCTGCCTGTCACGCAGGAGGTCACGAGTCCGAGTCTCGTACGCACCGCAAAAGAGCCGCAAGCCTTTATGGTTTGCGGCTCTTTTGCGCTATGCGCTGCTTTGTCTTGCCGCAACCCCTCCGGGGTAAAATGAATAATTCCACCGTTGAACCCTACCCCCGGGGAACCGCTTCGCTCATCCCCGGGCTATTCACCGCAACCGCTCCGCGGTTGGTAAACTGCTTGAGAAACTTGAATTAATGTTTACCTTCTTCACGCAGATTCCGCTGATTTCGCAGATTATGTTATACCCTCGGTTTCGCAGATTTTTCCTAACACCGGTGCATACCTCAATGCCCAAGGGTGGTTGGAAAATCTGGGCGCACCCGATAATGTCCGTGGGTGACGATAACTTTGGCATCCTAATTTCTATCTCACGCTGATGGCGCTGATTTCACTGATGCAGCATTGTGCTTGCTGCGTAAGCGCAACCGAGTTTTAGCTCATATGGATTTCACACAGACAGCACAGGTGCTGCATCCCCAAAATCGGCGTAATCGGCGTGAGAAATAAGTTGCGACAGCAACCCATGTACAGTTGGCCCGGTATAGACGCATCCACAGGGTTTATCGGGTGCGCCAGTTTCTCAAGTAGTTTTCCAACCGCGGAGCGGTTGCGGTGAATAGCCCGGGGATGAGCGAAGCGATTCCCCGGGGTTAGGATTCACCGGTGGAATTATTCATTTTACCCCGTAGGGGTTGCGGCAAGACATAGCAGCGGGATAGATAATTTGGTAGAACAAAGGTTCTTGGACGATGAATGCCGTATTTCAGCATTCGTTTCGCCGGAACCCCTACGGGGTAATATGAATAAGCTCACCGATAAACCTCTCTTCCCGGGGTTTCGCTGATGCTCAACCCCGGGCTATCTTCCGCAACCCCTCCGCGGTTGGTATTCCTTCGTTCGCTACGATATTACTGATTAATAATTCTATCTATCAAATACTTATAGACTTGATAAAATTGAATTAATATGCCTTCGATTACCTCAACAGCTCCTTGCGGTGGGCGATGATGGCTTCCATGCAATGCAGGTGGGCGTCAATCTGCTGCAGCCCCCAGCCGTTATTCCTGTTGGTGATGGCGTAAATGATCTGGCGCGTTGGCGGCAGGTCTTGCCGCCTCGCATAGAGATTGGCCTTGTCTAAGGGGTTCTTGTCAGACAGCCGCGAGTTGGCCGATTTACTGATGAGCACCAGATTGCCCAGACAGTTCAGATGGAAGTCATCGACGTTCTCGTCTCTCCGCTCCTCCTGCCGTTTCTGCGGATAGTGGTGCTCAACGGAGTTCCGGTAAAGAAAACTGAAGCCAGTCGACTGGATGAGGGCTAATTCGTCGTTGATGGCCTGCCTCAGAGTGGGATCGGTATCGTTCCAGTCGGGTGCGCAGCCGCGGTCTTTCATCCACCAATAAAGGTAGTCGGTGAAGTTGAACAGATAGTGGGGCACCGATGTTCCCTGCCTATCCGCATCGTAAGCGGTTAAGCCCACGTAGTCGGTTGAGGTGCGGTCAAACTCCTCAAGCATCAGGTGATGCAGCCGCTGCAGATACGTTGCCGCATCTATGAGGAAGCCGCCATCCGAGAACCACGTCAGTATGGTCTGGAGGAAATTCTTATAGATGCGGGTGCGGAAAGACACCTGTAGACACGACTGCGCTCGTACGATGGCCTCCTGTGTCTGCTTCTGATCCGGTCCGTTAAATGTCTGCCGGAAGCGCAGCATTTCTCTGCCCCGCGCCTCGTCGACATAGATATAAGGCTTCAGCAAAGCCCATTCCCGCTTGTCGTCGTCGGTGACATCGTTTTTGATGACGTATCGGTCGAAGATGACCCGGGTATGCAGCAGCCGCAGGAAGAGGTCGAGCGGACGGATGGCTTTCTTAATGGTGTTGAAGACCTTGAGCAGGTATTTCTCGTTCAGGGGAATGTCCTTCGCCTCTTCGTCGTGGAAACTGGCCCTGTAAGCCGCATTGTAATAAAGCCGGAAGACGTGCATCAGAAAGTTGGGGAAGTCGATGATCGACTCTTCCTTAGCCTCCTCTTCTCCGTCATCCGCTGTCTTGGCGGCCGGTTTGACGGCGATGTCCATGCTGACAATCTTATCCAATGTCAGCGGCTCAACGATGGTGCTGCCCGACTTCAACTGTTCGAGAAGCCCTTGATTGATGGTGCCATAATGGTCCTCACATGGTTTTCCGGTCAAACATAAAGCGTCGCAGTTGTCGCCAAAGAGGATTCGTCGGCTGTCCTTGTCGAACGACTTCTGGACTCTCTTCTCCATCTGCGAGCAGGCATCCCATATCCGGGAGCAGATGGTGGCATACTGGTCGTTGCCCTCCGCATGCAGCATTCCGAGCAGCAGCCCCTTCACAATCTCATGCTCCTGAAGCTGTTCGCCTCTGTTGTTCATGATTTCGAAATAGGCGGCAACATCGGTATCTGCCGGCATAATCTCACGCACGAGGCAGACATGATGCTTGATAAACGCCGCCATATCATGTTTGACGCGATCCTCCTTGATGGTTATCGGATCGGACTGCTCTACATCCAACTGTGTCTCGCGGGCGATATCCATTGCCTCGATGAAATGCGCGATGGCGCTCTCCTGCCGGTTTTTCGGCATCATGCCGTTGTTCAGATTGTGGAAGAACTCCTCCACCTCAGGGCGGGAGTCATAGTGCAGGTTCAGCGCCGTGCCCATGTCGAGCATGCAGGCAAGCAGGGCGAGCATCGTGAGGCGCTGCTGACCGTCGATGACCTCGAATTCACCGTTGCCCCTCTGCAGCACGATCAAACTGCCAATGTAGAAGTGTTCCTCCCCCGCGCGCATGCTTTCGTAGATGTCCTGCAGGAGTCTCACAATCTGCTCCTCGCCCCAGGCGAAGTTGCGCTGGTAAAGCGGAATGATGTATTTATCTTTAAACAAATCCTCCGTGTTCAGGATTGTGGCTTCTTTATCTGTCATAGCTTAGGGCATTAAAGATTGTATCACTTCATCGTAGCATCCGAATTCGAAGCCGTTGAAGCTCTTGTATTTGGGGTCGGCTGTCAGTTCCTCCAACCGGTGCAGTGTCGACAGATCCTTGGCATTCTCAATCATGGAGAAGAGCCAGGCGGGATACTTGGCGACCGTGGAGTAGTAGACGCGCTGCTTCTGCCGCCGCAGGCAATAAGTCAGCACATAGAGATGGCGGTAATATTCGTTGACGCCTTTCTCGCCGAACTTATCAAACAGCAGCATGATGACCGACTGATACATCTGCCGGATGTAGCCGTCGCCGACACGCCAGTTGCCGGGGTAAGCGAGGCAATACTTGCGGTAGAACTGCTTGAAGTCGCGCATCTGATAGGAGTCCAACTCGAGGAACAGCCGCTTGTAAATCTCGGCATACGAATGGATGTATTCGAAGAAGTTGTTGCCATTGACGATGGGCTGGTTGATGGAGACGAAGGGGCTGATGTCGCTGCCGTCGCCGTCGTTGAACCTTGCGCACGTCGGCATGGTGTCTTTCAGGAACATCTGATAGAACTTCTCGGTCATAAACAGCAGCAGTTGCTTGTTCTGGAAGGGGAAGCTGACGCCATGCTGCTTGTCGATCTGCATGCCTTTGAACTCGCCGATCTTCTTCTTGGAGAAGGCCCACGCGTCGGCGCCTTTGCTCCAGATGCGGGTGCGGTAGAGCTGCTCATCGAACAGCTGCTTCAGGATGTCGACGGTCTCGAAACCGCCGTTGGTGACCAAGCCGAACCTCGCGCTCTGCTCCCACTCGCGGTCGCGGGCTATCTTCAGGCTCTCGTCGCATGCCGACATCGCCCTGAGGTGGAAGGCTTTGAGCAGGTTGTAGGCCTCCAAGGGCTTGCCGCGCCCGTTCTGCGAGTCGAACAGCTTAAAGGCCATGGAGAGGCTGTCTTGCCCCGACACCTGGATGACGACGAACTCACAGCAGTTGTTCAGGTAGGCCAGAAACTCCATGCGCCGGTTCTCTTGGAGGCTGTTGAGCCAGCTCCGGATGAATTCGTAGTTCTCCTTGATGTGGGCGAACGACTGCTCATTGGCAAACTTCAGCTCGCAGCAGGGCGCCTTCCCGGTCGCCTCAATGCTTGCCCACGCCAGCTTTATCAGGCAGAGGGTGGTGATGCGCTGCTGGCCGTCGACGATGTCGCTGTTGTGGAGGATGATGCTTCCAATGCGGTATTGGCGCTTGCCCTGCTCCATGCTGTTCTTGATGTCGGTCAGCATCTGCCCTACGTTGGTGGTATCCCATACATACGGGCGCTGGTAGTCGGGTATGGCGAGCCGCATCTTCAGCACCTCCGTGGTGGTGCGGATGTCGGCGGTGATGGCGAGCGGCGTGTCATCGGTCGGGGTGGGGGTTGCAGCGGAGTCGCTCTTCAGGTTGTCTATCAGGTCGGGCAACCGCCAGGCGAACGTGGCCCTCTCGCAGGCGTCGGCCTCGGGGTAACAGCTGTTGATGTACGTCTGCAGGTAATGGCTCTTTTGAATGGCGTCGCCGCCATAGCCGTCGGGCAGGTCGACGCCGGCGTTTTCCATGCTGTGGTAAATCTCATCCAAGTGGTACCACGTCACCGTTGCCGTCAGCTGTAGGGGCTGGAACGAGGCAATCAACCGCAGCGATGCGGCGGGCCGGTTCGAATGGATGATCCGCTTGATGGTATTGAAAACCTCGTAGCATTGCTCGGCGCAGAACGCATCGGGGTGGTCGGCGATGATGCCTAAGGGCTCCATCAGTTCATCCCAGTGTTGCCTGATGGCTTCGCGCTCGGTGAGGTAGAAGTTGCCCTGCCTCAGCGAGGATACGCAGTTGACCGATCGGAACAGCTGGTCGCTGACATCCTCATCCCAGTCGTTGACGGGTGTCCGTTGCTTGGCGTAGGAGATGAAGAGGGGAGCGTAGTGCTTGAATGCCCGGCCCCATCCGTCATCGACGTCGATTGTTGGTAGCAGATCGTGTAGTTTCATCGTTATCGTATTATATAATGTAGTGGCCTCGCATTGCGTCGGGTTAGTAACAAAAAAGGTTGGGGGCCTGATGCCTGCAACCTTTCTATGCATTGTCTTTTAAACTTCGCTATGTGAATAGTAGTAAGGTGCTTCTTTATTTGAAGAAGTCCTTCACGGCCTCGTTGGGCACCATCTGCTCATCGAAGACGTAAGCGCCGGTCTTGGGGCTCTTCACCATCTTGATGACCTTTGAATAGGCACGGCCGTCAGTGCTGCCTTCGTGCAGCGTAGCAACTGCTTTCTTTGCCATTGTATTGTAGTTTTAAAAGTGATTACTTAATCTCCTTGTGCAGCGTCATCTTCTTGAGGATGGGGTTGTACTTCATCAGCTCAAGACGTCCCGGCGTGTTCTTACGATTCTTCGTCGTGATATAACGGCTTGTTCCAGGCAGACCGGAGTTCTTCATCTCAGTGCACTCCAGAATGACCTGCACTCTGTTGCCTTTTGCTTTCTTTGCCATTGTGATTAGTCTCCTATAACTTTAATGTCTTTCCAATCGCAATATCCCTTTGCAACGGCTTGCTTAAGAGCTGCGTCAAGACCAATTTTATTAATAAGACGAAGGCCGGCAGCGCTGACCTTGAGCGAAATCCAGCAGTTCTCCTCAACATAGAAGAACTTCTTGCTGAACAGGTTGACGTCAAAGCTACGCTTGGTGCGGTGCTTTGAGTGAGACACATTGCAACCAATCTGTGCCTTCTTTCCGGTAATCTGACAAATCTTAGACATCGCTATTCTTTGCTTTTTGATTCGTTTTTAACTACTTATTCCAAACAGAGTGCAAAATTACTAAAAATTGCCGGACCGGCAAAGCAAAAGCCCAAAGAAGTTTGATTTTTAAGTATTTTTATTGGTTTGCCGCCCCTTCACCGTGCTTCTCGCGGTAGAAATCGAGGAAGAGATGGAGGGCTTTGTTGGTGGCAATCTCCAGGTTGATGTCGCGCCCGAAGTCCTCGGTGAGCTTAAAGGTGCGCACATCGTCGGCGGTGCCGCAGGCAATCCAGATGGTGCCGACGGGTATCTCGGGCGTACCGCCGGTAGGTCCGGCGACGCCGGTGGCCGAGATGGCGTAGGTGGTGTTGAGCGTCCGGCAGGCGCCGATGACCATCTCGCGGGCCACCTCCTCGCACACGGCGGTCTGCTCCTCAAGCACCTCGTGCGACACGCCGAGCAGCCGCTCCTTGATCTCGTTGGTATACGACACCACGGCGCCTTTGAAATACTGCGAGGCGCCCGGTGTGGCAATGATGGCCTCAGCGATGCGGCCGCCGGTGCAGCTCTCTGCGGTCGACAGCGTCTCGGCGTTGTTGTACATTATCTCTTGTATCTGGTGGCTCAGCACCTTAGTCTCCAATTCCATTGTATGATAGCGGATAGCAGGGTTTTACTTGAATGTTACTTTTGAGAATGCGGGGGCATCGATGGGGCAGAAATCCTTGTCTAAATACTTGAAGTAGCCCACGATGGCAATCATGGCGGCATTGTCGGTGGTGTAGCTGAACTTCGGGATGTAGATGGTCCAGCCGTATTTCCCGGCATGCTCGCGGAAGGCATTGCGCAGCCCGTTGTTGGCCGACACGCCGCCGGCCACGGCCACGTGCTTGATGCCCGTCTCCTTGACGGCCATGCGCAGCTTCTTCATCAGGATGTCGACGATGGTGTGCTCCAGACTTGCGGCGAGGTCCTCCTTGTGGTGCTCCACGAAGTCAGGGTCGTCGGCCACCCATTTCCTTAGGTTGTAGAGGAACGAGGTCTTCAGTCCCGAGAACGAGTAGTTCATGCCGGGGATGTGGGGCTCGGCAAACTTGTAGGCCAGCGGGTTGCCCTTCCGGGCGAGGCGGTCGATGATCGGTCCGCCGGGGTAGCCCAGGCCCATCACCTTCGAGCATTTGTCGATGGCCTCACCGGCAGCATCGTCGATGGTCTGGCCCAGCACCTCCATGTCGTTGTAGGCGTTGACCTTGACAATCTGCGAGTTACCGCCTGAGACGAGCAGACAGATGAACGGCAGTGGGGGCATGTGATTGTCGTCGTCGCTCTCCTTAATGAAATGGGCCATGACGTGGCCCTGCAGGTGGTTGACGTCGATGAGGGGGATGTTCAGACTGCGGGCGAAACCTTTGGCGAAGCTCACGCCGACGAGCAGCGAGCCCATGAGGCCCGGGCCACGTGTGAAGGCGACGGCCGACAACTGCTCCTTGGTGATGCCGGCGCGCTTGATGGCCTGATCGACCACCGGCACCACGTTTTGCTGGTGGGCGCGGCTGGCCAGTTCGGGCACTACGCCACCGTAGGCGCGGTGCACCTCCTGTGAGGCAGTGACGTTGCTCAGCAGCACGCCATTGCGCAGCACGGCAGCCGACGTGTCGTCGCAGCTGCTTTCAATGCCTAATATATAAATGTCTTCCATAACGGTATGCTATTTTATTCTGACAGAATCTCGACGCCGTGCTCGGTCATGAGGAACGTGTGCTCCCACTGTGCCGACGGCTGTTCGTCGCCAGAGATTACTTCCCAGCCGTAGGGGTCGTCGGCGTCGATAAACACCTTCCATGTGCCCATGTTGATCATCGGTTCGATGGTGAAGGTCATGCCCGGCACGAGCAGCATGCCGGTGCCGCGGTGGCCGTAGTGCAGCACCTCGGGCTCTTCGTGCATGGCGAGTCCGACGCCGTGGCCACAGAGGTCGCGCACGACGCCGTAGCCGTATTTCTCGGCGTGCTTCTGAATGGCGTGGCCGATGTCGCCGAGGAATCCCCAGGGCTGAGCGGCCTCAGCGCCGAGGTCGAGGCACTCCTTGGTCACGCGCACGAGCTGCTCCTTCTCGGGGGTGGTCTTGTCGCCGATGATGAACATGCGCGATGCGTCGCCGAAGTAACCGTTGTAGTCGAGCGTCATATCCACGTTGACGATGTCGCCCACCTGCAGCACGTCCTCTTTCTTGGGGATGCCGTGGCAGACCACCTCGTTGATGCTCGTGCAAACGGCCTTGGGGAAGCCCTCGTAGTTGAGGCATGACGGATGGCAGTGGTGGTCCTCGCAGAACTTCATCACGACGTCGTCGATGTCCTGCGTGCTGATGCCGGGCTTAATCATTTCGGCCACGGCGTCGAGGCATTGGGTGTTGAGTTTGCCCGCAATGCGGATGCCCTCAATCTGTTCGGGGGTACGGATCATGTCGCGTGTAGGCACCAGTTTACCCTTGCTTTCCCAGTACATCACCTGCTTGTCGAGTTCTGTGACGGGCTGGCCGGGCAGGCAGTGCCAGCGTCTCTTTTTGTTCATCATCATAATATAATGTGTCCTTTCTTATATGCTAATCTTATATTCCAAGGTGCAAAGTTAACACATTTAGCGGGAATGGCGGTTTAAAAGGGCAGAAATTTTATATAGCCCCCTCGGTATTAGTGTAGTGGCCGGTCTTGTGCCGGCCACCAGCCGCCTTCCATCGCCCGCCTGCATTCTTTGTTCATCCTCCGCTGTCAAATTTTTTGGTGGTTTTTTAACACGCACACGGGCGTATTTGCGGACAAGGTCGTCCCTGACTACAAATACGGCCGCTATGCGACAGTTTGCGCAATACGCTGTAAGCCAATATATTACGATGGTTTATGCTCCAATCCAAGCTCCACACGACCGCCGTCGGGTCGCGATAGCTATGTTATCGCACTGCGATAGCTATGTTATCGCACTGCGATCGCTATGGTATCGCGCCTCGATCGCTATGGTATCGCGCCTCGAAAGCTATGCTATCTCGCTCCGGCAAGGCAAAAACCGCGGTTTCGGCCCCGTTTTTTCGCGCCATCATCGCCATTCCGCCGTTTTCCGATTGCTGGAATGCGCCAAAAGCCGAACACACTTTTGTCATCTATTTTCCTCGTTTTTAACATTTCGCGAGGTGTGGCTTCGTCTTAGCGCCCCAGCCACTGCAGGGTTCGTTGCATCCATCAGTGAAGCAAGCAGCCCGCTGTTGGCCCCCCGCCTTGCCAATATTGTCACCAAAGTGTAAATATTTTAAGCATTGCTGACATCATTGGCACGATTTGGCACAAATGGCGCTTGGGCATGCTTGTTGCAAGTAAGGATAGTGAAGTTCGGAAGTCGGACGAGGGCAACGAAAGGAACCCAAGGAAGACTGAAGGACCAACAAAAAAGAAAATTAATTAATTGATAATTAGGAGGTTTTGACTTATGTTGTATGCGGTTTTAAAAGACATGAACAATTGGCTTGACAATGACTTTGACGACATGTTTAATACGAGTTGGATGCCGCGCATGAATGTCACAGCACCAGCTATCAATGTCAAGGAAAATGATAAAGCTTACGAAGTTGAGCTTGCAGCCCCTGGCACCAACAAGAATGACTTCAAGGTGAACGTCGACAAGGACGGTTGCCTCACCATCAAGTTGGAGCACAAGGACGAGCATAAAGATGAGAACAAGAAGGACCACTATCTGCGCCGCGAGTTCTCATACAGCAATTACGAGCAGGCTCTGACGCTGCCTGACGATGTAGAGAAAGATAAGATTGAGGCAAAGGTTATTGACGGTGTGCTTCATATCATGCTTCCTCGCACTGGCAAGGCAGAGAAGGAGACCAAGAAGATTGAAGTCGCTTAACCGGCTTTCGGTTATGCTCGAAAATTTGGGGATTGCCTTTCGGGGCAGTCCCCTTTTTTCATGTCCGGCGGCGTGATGCATCGATGCCGGCCGCGGAGCCGCAGCATCGATGGACTACAGGTCGTGGTCGTCATCCTCATCGTAGCAGTCGGAGTCAACATGGTCGTCGTAGTTGTCGCTGCTCTGCTGGCGGTTCTGACGGAGGTTGGCCTGATGCCGTCTGGCGGCAAGATACATTGCAAACAAAGCTTTGTCTTTTATTCCCATAGTATTAAGTTTTTAGTCTTCGTCGGCAAATATACGATTTATTTCCCAAAGTTGTACGCCCGACCCCCGATTTATTTTCGATATTTTATTGGCATTTTCAGGCGCACCCGATAAACCCTGTGGGCACGACTGTACCAGACTAATGGCACATGGGCGAAATCTTGTGGAAAAGGAAATGCTGTAGCAAGTTATTTCTCACGCTGATAGCGCTGATTTCACGGATGTTGCATCATGTTGCCTGCATAAAGCTAAAATTCGGTTGCGCTGACGCTGATGTCGCTGATGAAATTAGGATAACGGATGTGTTGTCGTTTCCCCCAAGTTCCGCCTCATAAGAAATTTACCTTAACAATGATGCAGCATCCGTGTAATCTGCGCTATCAGCGTGAGAAATAAAATATCTTCTTCCACAGACATTATCGGGTGTGCCCATTTTCATCGGTTTATTCCAATTCTTTATTAACTTTTCTTTATTAACTTTGCAATGAGTAATTTTGCAGGTATGAATCAAAACAGCAAATCTACAAGCAAGGCGCACGGCAGACGAATGTCCACCGCAATGGTGTTTATCTTGATGTTCAGCCTGGTGAGCCTGTTGTCGGATATGACCCACGAGAGCGCCAGCAGCATTCGCGGCGCTTTCCTAGCCCTCCTCGGCGCCTCCGCCACGGTCATTGGCTTTGTCTCGGGTCTGGGCGAGCTCGTGGGCTATGGCATGCGCTATATCTTCGGCCGCCTTACCGACCGCACCCAGCGCTACTGGCCGATGATTGTCGTGGGCTATGTGCTCGACATCGTCGCCGTTCCGGCGCTTGCCTTGGTTGGTGAACACGGATGGGTGGCCGCCTGTGGCCTGCTCATTGTCCAGCGCATGGGTAAGGCCATCAAGAAACCGGCCAAGGACACCGTGCTGTCGTTCGCCGCCTCACAGGAGGGGGCTGGCAAGAGCTTCGCCATCCAGGAGATGCTCGACCAGATAGGCGCCTTCCTGGGTCCAGTGCTGCTCTATGTCATCATGCTGTTCAGGAGCGGCGGCAGCGACTACGACCGCTACACCTTCTGTTTTGCCATGCTCGCCATCCCCGGTGCCCTGACCCTGGTGATGCTTTGGTTGACACGCCGCCGCTTCCCCAATCCCGAGAAATTTGAGCCCACGCCCACTGTGTTTGTTCCCTTCAAGATGAAGAGCCGTTTCGTGCTCTACATCGCCGGCATCAGTCTCTGCGCCTTTGGGTTCATCGACTATTCGCTGGTGCTGATGCACGTCAGCCGTCTTCATCTCTTCTCCGTCACCACGCTGCCCCTTCTCTATGCGGGCGCCATGTTGATTGATGCCTTCTCAGCGCTGGTCTTCGGCTATCTGTTCGACCGTTGGAAGGCGCTCGCGCTCGTCGCCTCCACCCTTCTCTCGTGCACCTTCGCGCTCTTCATCTTCGGCATCCCCACGCGATGGGCCGTCATCGTGGGCGTCGCCTTATGGGGCATCGGCATGGGAGCGCAGGAGTCCATCCTGAAGGCCGCCGTCACGACGCTTGTGCCCAAGCAGAACCGGGCTACGGGCTATGGCGTCTTTGAGTGCTCGTTCGGCATCTTCTGGTTCTTGGGCAGTTGGCTGTTGGGCGCGCTCTACGATTTCAGTCTGCCCGCCATGATTGCGGTTTCCCTCATTGCCCAACTGGCTGCCATCCCGCTGTTCGTGCTGTCGCATGGCTCCCGCACCGCAAGTTGATGAATTCTTTCTCCGGGAGACGGAGTAGTAGAGTTTGCGGGTGACATGGGCCTTGGGAAACGCTGACTTCACATCGCTGACGCACGACGCAACTGCGGGTCAAGGGTTAGAATAATCATTAGAAACCTGGATTAAAACAATTCAAGTTTCTCAAGCCTATAAGTTTTTGATAGATAGAATCATTAATCAGTAATATCGTAGCTCGTAGCGAACGAAGAAATATCAACCGCGGAGCGGTTGCGGAAGATAGCCCGGGGTTGAGCATCAGCGAAACCCCGGGAAGAGAGGTTTATCGGTGAGCTTATTCATATTACCCCGTAGGGGTTCCGGCGAAACGATTGCTGAAATACGGCATTCATCGTCCAAGAACCTTTGTTCTACCAAATTATCTATCCCGCTGCTATGTCTTGCCGCAACCCCTACGGGGTAAAATGAATAATGCCACCGGTGAACCCTACCCCCGGGGAATCGCTTCGCTCATCCCCGGGCTATTCACCGCAACCGCTCCGCGGTTGGAAAAAATGAATAATTACACCGGTGAACCCTACCCCCGGGGAATCGCTTCGCTCATCCCCGGGCTATTCACCGCAACCGCTCCGCGGTTGGAAAACTACTTGAGAAACCTGGATTAAAACAATTATACGCATGGCAAAGGCCATCCTTGAGGAGACTGACGAGCCCCGACGAGCCCCGACGAGCCCTGACGAGCCCCGACGAGCCCCGACGAGCCCAAACGAGCCTCGACTACCCTTGAATTTATGAAATAACATTAAAAAGTCCGAGTAGAGCGGTGGCTATTGCGACGTATTCATGCAATTTTTGGGGTTGTTGCATCACCGGTGGATGGTGGCCGGCACAAGACCGGCCACTACACTATGAACAGGGCAGATGGATTACAACCGCTTATTGGTCACGACCTTATAGACTACAGCCTCGGTGAAGGGCACGGTAGTGGGGCAGGTGATGCGCAAACCGTCGGCGGTCTGTTGCCAGGCGACGGGGGCGGTGCTGCCCAACAGCTCCACACGCTTGATGGAAGCCTTGAGGAGACCTTTCTTGGCCAGACTCTTCACGAGGATGTCGCTCTCGGGCTTGCCCAATACGGCGACGTAGAGGCTGTTGCCCTTCTTGGTGAAGCGGATGTCGCTGGCGCCGAGCTTCACGTTACCCTCGTTGAAGTTCTGCTGCTGAGTCTTGTTTTTCTTCTCCATTGCCGGACCCTCGCCGCATTTCACCCATGGGCGGGTGCCGTAGATGCCCTCACCGTTGACCTTGAGCCAGGCGCCAATCTCGCTGACGATGCGGTGCTCGGTGGGGTCGATGGTGCCGTCGCTGCGCACGGGCACATTGAGCAGCAGGTTGCCGTTCTTGCTGACGATGTCGATGAGCATGGTGATGACCTGAGCGGGCGTCTTGTAGGTGTCGTTGTAGTAGCGGCGCTTATCGTAATGCCACGACCCGATGCAGGTGCAGGTCTGCCAGTGCTGGGGCTGGATGTCGTCGGGCACGCCGCGCTCCACATCCCACACCACGGTCTTCTTCTGTTCGGGCGTCAGCACCTTACCCGTGGCCACGGCGAGGTTCTTGCCGCCGTGCTCTGCCATGTTCTTATTATAAAGGTAGGCCGTAATCTTCAGTCCACAGTCGCTGACCGGCCACAGTGGCACATAGGTGTCGTCGTAGTAGACGACCTGCGGGTCGTATTTATTGATAAGGTCGACGGTGCGGTTGTAGACGCGGTCGCAGTAAGCCTGGTCGAGCGTGGTCACCTCACCAAGCTCCCAGTTCCACTTGTTGTTGTTCTTGCTGAGCGGGTGACGCTGCTCATAGAGGTCCTGCGGGTCGTAGCCTTCCCACCATTTGCCTTTGCCGTCGGCTCACGGTCGGTGTTGACCACTACTTTGAAATCCTGCGCCCCGGCAGATAACACGGCCATCGCCGACAGGGCTGCTAACAATAATTTTCGCATATGTTAATTAGTTTTACCAGTTGTCGCTTCGGAAGGACAGCAGCGGTAAGCCAGCTGCGTTGGATACATTGCCGATGAGAAAATTGCGGAAGCAGTATCTCACGGCAATGGGGTGGGGAACATCGGGGGAGGTGACGACGATGCCCTTGCGCTTGTCGAAATAAGCCTTGGCCGGATGGAATACGCGGTCGCTGCCGGCCAACTCAAATCCTTCCATGCCTTCGTAGCGCGAGAGGGCGCCGTAGTCGTTGCTCAGACGTACGAAGCATGTATCGCCGACAAAGTAGGATGACTTGTAAGCCGCGCTGTAGCACATGATCTTCTTCATGCCGTAGTTGCGATTGAGGGCGACACAAGCCAGTCTCTGCCCCACCTGTCGCTTCTGCCTCGGGTGAATCTGCTTCACCTCCCAAGGGTAGACAAGGTCGTTGGTGCCCACCAAGACGCTGTTGGCGATGGACTTGGAGGCCTTCAGCTGTTGTTCTCTCAGCAGGGCACCGTCAATGCCATTGGCATCGCCATAGTAATAAGGAGCAATCTGGACGAAATAGAAAGGTAGCGTCGGTTCGCGGAAATCGGTGCGCCATTGGTCGGCGAGGGCCTTGAGGCGGATGGAATACTGGTCACCCTTGTCGCCGACGTTGCTGCATCCTTGGTAGTAGATGATGCCTTTTACGGTGAAGTTGACGATGGGCGCGAAGGTGCCGTTGCCCCACATCAGTGTCCGGTTATAGTCGTTGGGGAATCGCTTGACGATGCTGAGGGAGTCGAGCGACTCGTCGGTGTATTTCCTGAGGTTTTCCTCGTTCAGCCAGCTCTCGACCCTCGTGCCGCCCTTATTGGCCTGAATGAGTCCGATGGGAATGTCTAAGGCCTGGCTGAGTGTCTTGGCAAAGAAGTAAGCGACGGCCGAACAGTCATCGGCCGTATTGGGCGATACGGCCTTCCAACTGCATTTGGTGTCCTTCAGCGGCTTCATCCTCATCAGACGTGGCATCTTCACGAAGCGGATGTAGGGGAAGTGCTTCGACGCGATAATCTCGTCGTTGTAGCCTTCGACGGGGCAGTTGGCAAACCCTCGCAGCGTCATGTTCATGTTGCTTTGGCCCGCACATACCCACACCTCCCCGGCGAGGATGTTCTTCAGTACTGTTTGCTCGCCGTCGTCGAAGGTCAGCGACAGGGACTTGTAACTGGCCTTGGGCGTCCTGACGGTCAACATAAACTCGCCCTTGGAGTCTGCGGTTGTCTGGTAGGTTTGGTCAGACCACGACGGGGTGACCTTGACCACAGTCCCCGGTTCATCCCATCCCCAAAGGCGCACATCGGTTTGCTGCTGCAACACCATGCCGTCGCTGAGCAGATGGGGCAGCCGCAGCTTCGCCCAACTGCTTTGGGCAAAACATAAACAAATCAATAAAAGGCCTACATATCTATTCATGATTACCGTATTTAAATAGCATCATCTTTAGTTCAGTTTTTGTTTTGAGGGTGATAGGATAGGCTAATAACTTAGTCCGTGCAAAGTTAATAAAAAATGTCGATAGTCGTGTATCATCATGCCCTTATGCTGAAAGATGCGGCCTTTGCATGTCAACAAAAAAGCCAATCCCTCCATGCGGAAGAATTGGCTTGATCGCTTTTGCTGGATTCGGCACTATCGATGAATCAACGTCTAAGTGCGCCCCTTGCCTGTAGTCGCCTCATCGTCTGGCGCTCAATCTCGTACATCCGTTGAATCTGCTTCTGCGAAAGGAACTTGCTGTACTCCTTGTAATGTGGCCGAGCAAACGCCCTCGGTGACGTTTTCTGTCGTTCTGCTGTTCTCTGCATCGTCTTCCTGGCAGGCGGTAAAGGGCACCAGCAGGAGGGCTGACAAACTATAGGTTGCTATTTTCTGAATGAACTTCTTCATGATTCTTATCAATTGAGGATGGATGATGTTTCTGTTGCTGATGCGCGCTGTAGCCTAAGCCAGCGTGTATACTTTCTGACCCTTTCTCATCACCAGTTTGACGGGATTGTTTCTGCCCCTTGCAAAAGCGTCGAGCTCATTTTCTGCTGCTGAGAAGCTGAGTCCCGTTCTCTTTGCGTATTTCTTGATGGTGAGGTATTTGTGTCTCTTGAGGTAATTCACGGCCATCATCTTTCTCTCATTCTGACTGTACTTGCTGGGCGTTGATGCGGGAGTGACCACCTTTACTACTGCCACAGGATGATGGTGCAGATGACGGGGCTGTGACATTGAGGGAACTGAAATCAGCGTTGCTGCCATCATAAGCAATCCGGCTCTCCATAGTTTCATTGTATTCATAATCTTCGAGTTTTTGTTGTTGATAATGTTATTTTGTCGCACGTCTCTTGTGGACGTTCTATAAGCAAGACCCGGCGGGCAGGTGAAAGTAAAATGAGAAGATGATATTGATGTTCAAGAAAATTCGTAAGGATTACCCCAATTTGGGTAGTAGCACATAAGGAACTTTTGATTAACTTTGCACCAGATAAACAAATAAACATCAACAAACAATGACAACAAATCTTAGTTACAAGTTCCCCATTCCCACCCAAGTATTCTTCGGTGCCGGACAGTTGAACATCCTCCACACGCTCGCCATGCCGGGCAAGAAGGCCCTCGTGGTGATCAGCAACGGTAAGTCGACACGCGCCAACGGTTATCTCGACCGCACGCTGGCCGAACTCATGCAGGCTGGTGTTGAGGCTGTCATCTACGACAAGATTCAGGCCAATCCTTTGAAGGAGAGCGTTGAAGAGGGCGCTCAGCTGGCCAATGCCGAAGGCTGCGACTTCGTCGTGGCATTAGGTGGCGGTAGCGTGATGGACGCCGCCAAGGTCATCGCCATGAACGCCACCAACAAGGGCGACCTCTGGGACTATGTCTGGAGTGGTACGGGTCGCCGCAAGCCTATTGCCAACGCACCGCTGCCCTGGATTGCCATCACCACCACAGCCGGTACCGGTTCTGAGGTCGATGCCGCCGGCGTGATCACCAATCTCAAGACCAACGAAAAGGTGGGTGTGGGCAGCTGCTGCGCCGTCTATGCCATCGTCGACCCCGAACTGATGGCCTCGGTTCCTCCCCGTTTCACCGCCTTCCAAGGCTTCGACGCCTTGTTCCACTCGCTCGAAGGCTACGTGAGTCGCGCCAGCAATCTCTTCAGCGATATGGTGCAGGAGGCTGCCATCAGTAATGTGGCTCAGTGGTTGCCCGTCGCTGTGAAAGACGGCAAGAACATGGAGGCCCGCGCCCGCATGGCCTTTGCCAACACCATGAGCGGCTACTCCATGGACACCAGTGCCTGCACGGCTGAGCACAGCATCGAACACGCCATGAGCGCCTACCACGAGAACCTGCCCCACGGAGCCGGACTCATCATCATCTCCAAGGCTTATTTCTCTGCCATCATCGCCCAGCATGTGTGCGACGACCGCTTCGTACGTATGGCGCAGCTCATGGGCAAGAAAGACGCCACGCGCCCCGAGGACTTCATCACCGCACTCGTAGACCTGCAGAAGGCCTGCGGCGTCGATGACCTGAAGATGAGCGACTATGGCCTGAAGCCCGAGGAGTTTGACAAGATGGCCACCAACGCCATCGAGGCCATGGGCATGCTCGTACAAATGGACCGCCAGCCGCTCACCCACGACGACATCGTGAAGGTGCTGGAGGCTTCGTATAAGTAAACAAAATTAGCGAAAAAGAGTTAGGAGTTGATAGAAGTCTGAAGTCTGGACTTCTGATTCCTGGACTTCTGGACTTCTAATTTCCGGACTTCAGCCTTCTGTCTTCCTACTTCCGCTCCCCCTTATCCTTCCTATATTGCGAGGGTGTCTTGCCGATATTCATTATCTTCGCAAGTAAAAGCATTCGTCATTTGAAACAAGTATCACAGACATGAAAATATTGGGAAACATAATATGGCTCGTATTTGGAGGATTCAGCATCGCTGTGGAGTATTTCGTTTCCTCGTTGCTGCTGATGATCACCATCATCGGCATACCTTTTGGCATCGCCACCATGCGGTTGGGCATTCTCTCGCTATGGCCATTCGGCTCGCATGTTGTTGACAAACCGCAGGACAGCGGATGCCTTAATATGTTCATGAACATTCTTTGGTTCTTCGTCGGCGGTTTCTGGATTGCACTGACCCATCTCGGCTTTGGCTTGCTGCTTTGTATCACCATCGTCGGCTTCCCCTGGGGCAAGATGCACTTCCGGCTGATGCGACTGGCATTGGCACCCTTCGGGAAGGAAATCGTCAACAATGACTTCTAAATTTGAAAATATGATATCAGCATCTGCCTTACGTGTTTTTTACCGCCAGCCCCTGCTTTCACTCATTATGATTATAGTGGTCGCAATGCTGCTGTTGTCATGCCAGGCAGATGCACAACAAAACATAAAACGGAACAATATGGAAAAAGAGAATTTGAAGGAGATATATCTGGCCGGTGGCTGCTTCTGGGGCACTGAGCATTACTTCAAGCAGATTGATGGCGTAATGGATACCGAGGTAGGCTATGCCAATGGCACGACAGAAGATCCTACCTATAAAGAGGTATGCACCGACAAGACCGGCTTTGCAGAGACGGTCCATGTAAGATACGATCCAAACAAGGTTTCACTAAGGTTCCTGCTTGAGATGTATTTCAAGGCCATCGACCCAACGAGCGTTAATCAGCAGGGGCATGACATTGGAACGCAGTACCGCACGGGTGTGTACTACACCGACAGTGCTGACGAGGCAACAATCAAAGAAGTCTTTACGGAGCAGCAACAGTATGTAAAAGGAATGATAGCCGTAGAGAACCTGCCCTTAAAGAACTTCTACAAGGCGGAAGACTACCACCAGGACTATCTTGACAAGAATCCTGACGGCTACTGCCATCTGCCTCAAAGCCTGTTTGAGTTCGCCCGCAAAGCCAAGTACACAGAAAAGTAAATACAAGATGAAGAAGAATGTATTACTGACAATGTTGCTCATGGTGGCAACGATGGCCTTCGCGGCCTGCACGGAAAAGAAGGGAACAACGATGCGGCAGAACACTGCTGCACAAACTGATACGTTCAAGACCAAGAGCGGAAAGGAGGTCATCTTTACCGCCGTCAAACATGCGAGCATCCGAATCAACTTTGACGGCAAGGAGATTGAGGTGGATCCAGTCCGTGGCCTAAAGCCGACGACAGATTATAGTTGCTTTCCCAAAGCTGACTTCATCCTGGTAACACATGAGCATTTTGACCACTGCGACACCGCCGCCATCCGACAATTGGAAAAGCCTACGACCGTCATCGTGACGAATGCCAACTGCGCCAAGATCATCGGCAAGGGCAAGGTCATGCACAACGGCGATCATATGAAGCTCGCTAATGACATCACTATTGATGCCGTACCCGCATACAATACCACACCTGGCAAGGAGAAATATCAACCCAAAGGCCGTGACAACGGTTTCATCCTGACCCTTGACGGCTTCCGTGTCTATATCTCCGGTGACACCGAGGACATTCCAGAAATGCGGAATATCAAGAACATCGACGTGGCTTTCCTTTCCACTAATCAACCGTTCACCATGACACCCGAGCAGACCGCACGTGCAGCAAAAACCATCAAGCCAAAAGTGCTGTTCCCGTATCATTATTCAGATACCGACATCCAGAAAGTCACCGACCTGCTCAAAGGTACTGGCATCAAAGTACTGATAAGGAATTACCAATAACGCTTATGTAAAGTTCGATTATGATAGACGAAATATTAGAGAACAACCGGCGTTTCGTTGCCGGCAAAGGTTACGAGAAACATATCACGGACGGAAAGCCATCGGGCAAGACGCTTATCGTCACCTGCATGGACACCCGTCTGAGTGTGATGCTGCCTGAGGCATTGGGCATCAAGAACGGTGAGGTGAAGATGGTCAAGGTGGCGGGCGGTGTCATCCTCGACGACTACGATGCTGTCATGCGCTCCATCATCGTGGGCATCTACGAGTTGGGTATTGAGGAGATTATGCTCATTCACCACACCGACTGCGGCGCGGGCAAGATGACCGGTGAACACATGGAGCATCTGATTCGCGAGCGGATTGACGCTGATAAGGTGGCGGAAGTGGAACAGCACATCAATCTCCGTCAGTGGCTCGACGGCTTTGGCGACACCGAGAAGAGCGTAAGGGCTACGATGCACCGAGTGAAGAATCATCCGCTTGTGCCTGACAATATCATTGTCCGTGGCTTCATCATAGACTCCACGACTGGAGCACTCACCGAGGTGACTGAATAAGGCCATTCAAGTGCCACAGCTGTCAGCAAAGTGTAAATATTTTAAGCATTGCTGACAGCTATGTCACGTTTTGTCATCTTTGGCCTTTAGGCACGCATATTGCACTGATGGTTAGTGAAGTTCGGATGTCGGACGAGGGCAACGAAAGGAGCCTAAGGACGATGGATGAGCTCCAAAGATGATAAAGAATTAATTGACAATTAGGAGGTATTGACTTATGTTGTATCCAGTTTTAAGAGACATGAACAATTGGCTTGACAATGATTTCGACGATATGTTGAACACGAGTTGGATGCCGCGCATGAACGTCACAGCACCTGCTATCAATGTCAAGGAAAACGATAATGAATACGAAGTAGAGCTTGCTGCTCCGGGCACTACGAAGGATGACTTCAAGGTGAACGTCGACAAGGATGGCAATCTGACCATCAAGATGGAGCACAAGGACGAAAAGAAAGATGAGAACAAAAAGGAGCATTACTTGCGCCGTGAGTTCTCATACAGCAATTACGAGCAGGCTCTGACGCTGCCTGAGGATGTGGAGAAAGACAAGATTGCGGCAAAGGTTAATAACGGTGTGCTTCATATCACACTTCCTCGCACTCAGAAGGCTGAGAAGGAGACAAAACGCATTGAGGTCGCATAACCCCGGCGTTGATGCTCAGTGTTATTACAGGGACTGTTCTCTTCATGGGAGCAGTCCCTTTTCTATTGTTACAACATAATCTCCTATAGTCGGCATTGTCCGGCGGGCGACTTCTTGAATAAGGGAGTCGCCTTTTTCGTGTCTGATCAATAACACTATGGGCTCAACAGATTAATGGGCGGAGTCAATTAGCAAGTGCAAAAGAGAAGGTGAAAGAGGGGTGTGGATGGCGGGAAACGGGTCTGCGGGAGGAAAATCAGAGACAGGAAATCGGCATCCCTATAGGAACGCGGGGCTCATTCCTATAGGAATGGAGATAGCATGAGAGAAATGGAAAGCCTCCAAAGAGGACAATGTACATAACTATCTAATAAACAATAACTTGCTATTCTGAACCAAGAATCGCTTCTTTTCGAGCGAGGAGCCACCCGTTCGAAAAGAAGCGATTCTCAGCGGGTTTTGCGAAAAAAATATCTTGACGTTTGCCATGCCCAGACAGTGAGCGGAATGGCAGGCGAGAGGATCAGTTCGAGCAATTGTCAGGATAGCTCAGCGCTTTCTCCTCTTAATATACAGGACCAATCCCGTGACGGGTAGCGAGGCACCAATGAGCGAGGCTATGAACATGAGAAATTTTCCGGCTAAGCCAAAGATCCGCCCGTCATGGAGGTCGAGGGTCATTCTCAATAGTTTGTCGGCCGCACTCGCCTTCTGGTAGCGACCCGCCCACGGACCCAGACCGGTGAGCTCGGTGAGCGAGGCAGGATCGTAATAGAGATTGTCCGTGCGGTAATAAGACTGCCGCTTGCGACCCACACTCACCCGATAGACATCGCTGTCAGTGGCCGGCAGACAGTTATAAAACTGCACGGCCCTGGGCGATTCACGGTGGGTGACGACATAGAGCGTGTCCAACTTCGTCAGCTTCAACTCCGAGCTCTTCGCCAAGGCCTGCGGCATGGCATACGGCTTTTGCTGATTCCCGCCCGAGGTAACGGCATAGACCGCCCCGCTCCACCAGTCAAGAGCGAAGACCATTCCCGTGAGACTTGCCCAGAGAAGAAAGACCAGCGCATAATTGCCAAGCACGAGGTGCAGCGCATAGAACCATTGCCGACTGTTGGCCGCAGGGTTGGGAAAGGTCAGCAGCTGGCACAACTGCCGGCGGTTCCAATGTTTAGGCCAGTGGAACGCCACGCCCGTGACAAGCACGATGACAAAGACCAGTATGCCATAACCGACGACATAACAGCCCACGGCTGGGGGAAGCCAAAGATACTTGTGGCCGTTGAGAACGAAACCGAAGAAGTCGAACTCATCAGCCGCTAACCGTTCCACATGGAGGACAGCGTCCGAATGAGGATTCAAGAAGACGATGGTTCGGCCACCGTCTTCCTGAAAATAGGCTTTTATCATATTGTATGTTTATATGCCGTTGTAGCACAATTAGTTATAACGTTTTTATATGATTGTAGGTAACAAACAAGTAACATTTCAAAGAATGTTTTGTTACTGTGTTACATACCATTTTCAGTTGAGGTCACATTGATCGAGAATGAGTGGATGCAGTAAACCTGACGAATGGATTATTTGATTAGCATGCATTGAGATTTTCGGCATATTCAGGATTTGCTTCTTTGAGATTTTAGGCATATTTTACAAGCTACCCTTTGAGATTTTCGGCATTTTTTATTCTTTTTCTTTGGTAATTGGGATTTTAAAGCTATCTTTGCACCGAATAAAACAAAAAAGATGGCAGAAAGAATATTTAGGCGCAAGATTTATGAGCAAATGCTGAATTGGAAACAAAATCAGCACGGGACAACCGCACTTCTTATCAGAGGTGCAAGGCGTGTCGGCAAATCCACTGTTGCCGAGGAGTTTGCTCGACGTGAATACGAGAGCTACATATTGGTTGATTTCTCAAAGGCAACACCAGCAATACACCGTTTGTTTGAAGATGTCTCCAATTTAAACTACATCTTTACCCAGCTGCAACTTAACTATCGAAAAAGCCTGAAACCACGCAAGTCTGTCATCATCTTCGATGAAATACAAAAGCAGCCATTAGCCCGGCAAGCCATAAAAACGCTTGTCGCCGACGGACGCTACGATTATATCGAGACAGGCTCTCTGTTGAGCATCAAGCGTAAAAGGAAGTCTGCAGGCAACTCCGAGCGACAGAAAAACATTCTCATT
>Ga0256404_1003933_pt1 | contig 29083 bp, 28 predicted proteins | sample RumenRJG_01DNA_FD_185990 | JGI IMG/M metagenome (GOLD analysis project Ga0256404, IMG submission 185990) | Bovine rumen microbial communities from Lethbridge, Alberta, Canada - RJG_01 | ecosystem: Host-associated > Mammals > Digestive system > Stomach > Rumen | place: Canada: Alberta | collected...
GAGCCCGATTGCGATTTGCATTATCGCAGCTTTGTTTGGCATTATTATCATGTTCGTTGTGCTTCAGAGCGTATTTTCACAGGCAAACGTTCTTGATAAGTTATACGATATGTTTACGGTGTCCGACGAAGAAAAATTCGCGGATAAGTCCACGACGATTTTGAAGCAAATCGAATCTTGTCATGACGACATGGTATCGGAAATCAAGACGATGCAGGAAAATTATCCAACTGCAGACGTTCAGTATCCAGAGGGAACGAAGGAAAACTATAAGGAAATTTGGTGCGCAGTAAACGTCATGTCGCAGTCAAACATTTCCGACTTGAACGATAAGCAGTTAAAGTACATCGCGAACGAGGTTTATAAGAATACGCATCGTGTTACACACGACGAATACACGTATTACCTGGCAGACGGTACAAAGAAAACCGCATCCCACATTTACGTAGATATTCAGTACGGCGACGACCTTGTGTTTGAGAGTATGAGCGGACTATTTACGAGTCTGTCAGACGACGAAGCCACGAACACAGGCGACAATTCAGCGATTGCGGCTGCTGCCACATCGAATAATGAAGATTGGTTAAACGTCGTTAAGTCGTGCAAAATGCAAATCGCAAGTTTGAAATGCGGATATAGTCAGGAGCAATATAAGAGTTTGACGATGAACGGTCAGACGTATTCCGTTCGAACGGATTGCTCTGGATACGTAAGTTACTGTCTAAACGTATATGGCGCTTATGCAGGAATTACGAACACTGATGGATACGCGGCTATGGATAGTCTTCCAGGATTCACGAAGATTCCGGTAAGCATCGGACGAGGTGTTGGCTGGGAATATCTACAAGCTGGCGACATTATCATCGCGGACGGTCACATGGAGATTTTCTCTCGATACGTTAATGGCCGACCTCTTGTTTATAACTGCGGATCAAACAGTTCGGTTAATACACCAGGCGAGACAACTGACGGTAACGACCACTTGTATACGATTGTATTCAGACCGAACGCTCCTGGTACGGGAAGCGACTCTGCGACAATTGCCGATGGCGGTTCGGGAGATGCGAACGGTGCTACGAAAGGCGCAACAGAGAGTGGCGGCGGCACCATGCATAAGAAAGACGACGCGCTCGGATACGACGCAGCATCGCCTGAGTTCCTTATCAGTGCGGAAGAACTAAATAAGCTCGGTCTTTCTGCTCAGAAGGACGGCCGTTTAGTAAATTCGAACATGCCGGTTATGTGTCCGACCGATAAATATGCGGAAAACTATTCACCATCCGATGTCGGTAATGAATATGCCGGTAAGGAACATCTTACGTACGATGCAGAATTCGCAAAGAACACGGTCAACGGCTGGTTCAATAAAGATCGTTGTGAACAGAACGATAAGTTCAAAATTCCGAGCATGGAAGACGAACGTGTTAACGATACGACCTTCTTGCGTTATATTTTCGCTCAGCACGGTGTTAAGATTCCTCGTGGATTAAACAATATGCTAAATACGGGAATTTCAAAGGGCGCCGATCTTTCAAATCTTCGTGGTGCTAATGTCGTTTGGTATGTTACCCGTTCTCCTAATGGCGAAAAGGTTGTCAAAAAATACGGAAGCGTCGCAAAGGCATGGAATGTCGATACGAAGATGAAAATCGACACGTACACCAAAACCAGTGCCGGCGGATACAATGATGTGTACCAAGACGTTGAGGAGAAGAAGCCTAGAACGTTTTTGAAGGAAGGCGAAGTTGTTCCATTAATTGCTCTCGATAATCAGCGTCTTGTTGGATTCGTGCCATCGATTAACGCGTCTGCAACGGATCCTAATTGTGATTACGACTTCCGTGAGTATAAGGTAAGCGACCTTGATCCAGATTGGGTTCTTGATATTCGCGAAATGCAGGGTATAACGGTTAAGCCAGTGTTCCGAGCTAATGATTATTTCGAAGGTTGGACGGACGATAATATTATCGCTTTCGAATACCTACTGCGAGATAATTGCTGGGATACGGGTAAGAAGGACCTGTACGACTTGCTTCCAGAAGATACCGTCGAAAAAATGAAAGCCGAACGTCAGAAGAGCGACAAGAAAGACGACCATATCGTCGACTGGTCTTGGTACGATAAAAATGACGGCGACTTCATGCCATCGAATAGCTCGAAAATCAATAAAGACTCGAAGTGGTTGAATCAGGAATGGAACGACTATGCGAGCGACGAACACGAGAAACAGTTCGCAAATGATATCTGTTACGCACTTGCGAAGAGTTACGACCAGTACGGAATTCTTCCTTCCGTTGGTTACGCCATTGCATCTGTACGATCCAAGAGCCGTACGACACCTGAATCTCTCGAACATTATAATGTTTTCGAGATTACGGCGGATTCGAATGGTTCATCTTACGGTAAGTACAAGTACAAAAAAGATGGTACCGTCGAAATTACAACGACGAACTATAAAGAGTACGCAAGTATGCGCGAAGCAATTAACGACTTCTATTCATACGTACATAGCGTAGGAGCGGAAGGTGGTCGAACGGGTTCGTATAAGCGTTCCGCACATGATACGACGACCGATAGTGACCAGCTAGAACGTCTGTATAAAGCAAACGTAATCAATAAAGATACGTATGACAGAGCGAAGGAGTTTATCGCAACGAAGGCTAATGCTCAGGACGGTATGAGCGTCGGAATTAAGGAACTGGACGAGAACGCGATCGAAAGACGTGAACTCATGGAAAACCTTAAGTCTCTTCATACAGATACGACTGCATACGCTGCGAAAGTTGACGCTGAGACGTATCCAAGCAAGAAGCAATATGAAAAGCTCGAAGACCTTGTAAACGAATATACGTCAACTGCGAATGAACTCTACACGCTCATTAAGTCGACGGATCCACTTCTTTACGATAGTAACGCGAACGACCTTATTGAGTATCGATACAAGAAAGATATCGGTAGTCTTAAGGATTCCGTAAATGCAGCATATAAGAAGTATAAAGATGCGCCTGCAGAAAAGTACGTAGACCATTATTCATGCGAGGGCTACACTATTTGGACATGCCACTCCGTAAGAAAGGGAACGGCTGCATACTGGAGCACTGAAGAGGCTTGGGAGTGTACCGGAAAGTACACTTACAGAAGCGCATTCACTTATGAGACCATAACAAAAGACGTCGAGAAGTGTGAAAATCCTACTTCCGAGGTTTGCCCACATTACGCAAAGCATGAGAAAGTCACGCGGCGTGTATATCATCCAGCGACTTCTACGACAACGCCTGTATGTAAGCATCCGAACGGTTCTAAGTGTCCGAACGGAGGAACGCATACAAGTGTACGCAAATACTGTAAGGACGGTCAGAATAAGACGTGTCCTCATGGTGGCAAGCACAAGGCCGTTAAGCAACAGTGGTCTGAACCATATTTCTTAGAAAGCCAGTGCAAGGACTAATTTCCTATATAAAAAGACTCGGGTCATAAGACTCGGGTCTTTTTATTATGCGTTTTTTTTGTATGGGAATTGTATGCGATTTTTGTACGCGAAAAAATACACAAAAAAAATCTGACGCCTGACACAAAATCAACAAGTGCGACTTAGTGGTATATGAAGTTGAAAAATGTTGGAAAGGAAGTGAGTGATGTTGTGAAAACGTATGACGAAATCGAGTTCGCGATGGATATCGCTCAGGATTTCCTTCGAAGCGATGATAAAGTGTCGCGCGAATCAGTCGTGCGCGCAATTAAGGATAAATGTCCGAACGCATCTTTTGAACTGATTTGCATGGTTTTAGACAAAACGGAATCGCAGATTAAAATCCATAACAAGCTAACGCACGGAGGTAATAAAAATTATGGCTGGAACAGTAAACTTGAAGAAGGGCGCAACCTTCTCATTAGATCACGCAAAAAATCTCTTTGATACGCATAATTTTGGCGACCAGCTGGAAGCATTGAACTATGCGATGGAATACGCAGCTCCTACAATGGCGGGAGTTAATCCAGCGCGCGTCTTTATCTTAGACGTATGTCGCATGGGCGAAGATGAAGTATCGAGCGATATTCGAGATTACGCGTGGGGTCTTTTAATGAAGTTATACGGGGCGTATGTGCGCTCGGTAATCGACCAGCAGCTCAATCGATTAAATAATTTGACGGCTGATGAACGTGCCGATCGTGCAGAAGAGGCGATGCAGGAGTGTTGGGCGTATATTCATTCACGACTGCCTGAGTATGACGCGTCAAAGGGTAAGTTTACGACCTTTATCAAGTCGAAGTATCTCGCCGGTCAGATTTCAGCGAACGAGGCGAAGAATCTTCCGGGCGTTGGGTCCAGGCGTAACCTTTCCATGGATGGCAAAGTTGAGAGGATTCGTCGCGAGCTAATTCGACAGAATGGCGTAGAGCCGTCCCCTATGGATATCGTTGTGGCGGACCCGGAAAAGAACAATCGTAACCGACTCAAAATCGACCAGGTTACCCAGTCGCTTGCGAGACTTGCCGGAAATAACGGGATTCGTTCTCTTTACGAGACGAGCGACGAAGGAGACGAACAGAATATTGCCGATATCATTCCGCAGACGCGTTTTGAAACGCCTGAGCAAAAAGTAATGGCAGCAGAACGTACCGAATCTATTCTGAACGCAATGGCGCATTTAACGCCTATTGAGCGAGACGCTTTATTGTATTTCGAAAATATTGGATTCGAAGACGGAATGTTCGTCGATACCAACGATGTTGTCAATGAGGCGCAATTCGCCGGTGCGCATGGAATCAAGATCGTAGAAGCCAGACAGTATCTTAATTCAGCCAAGGCGAAAATGAAGAACGAACTTGCTCTTGTGTTACCTGGTTACGGACGCGCAAGTCGCCAAGACAACGTTAATCTTGATCCGATGTTGTTCTTTAACGAAATTGAAACTGACGCGTGGACAAATGGATTCGAAGACATTGGAAGTACGTTTGCGGAATCTGACGAGAACGTATCAGAGAACGTATCAGAATCCGATTTCGTTCAGTAAAAAAACGTTTTAGTAAACGTAATTTTGTAAAATTTCCGGCAGAAAATCCACGTTTCATTAGACTGTGGGGCGAATGTCGGTTAATATATAAAGAATTGGTAGGGATATAGAGAAATGTATTGCGATGGAGGGAGGAGCTTGAATTATGTTAACTCAAGAAGAATTAGTGCAGAAGACTGCGGAAGAAATAGAAAAAATGGTTAGAGAAGAACACGAGAAAGGGCACGCTGGCGAAACGCGACCAACGAAAACAAACCAGCGCGATCTTCTTCTACGCGACATTGTAAGCTGGCTCGATATGACGCCATTTTACGAATTTTATGAGAGCATGAAGCGTGAAGTTATCGGCCAGGAAGGGCTCCGTCTTGTATGTGCGAATATATACCATTATCTCGACTGTGTGTCTAGCCAAAAGGTTTTCAACGGAAATATGATTATCGCGGCGCCTTCGGGTTCCGGTAAGACTGCGACTTATCGTGCATTACGCGAATATTTTATAAGGGAGATTCCTAATATGCCAGTCGTAATGATTGATACGGCCTCTATAACACCTGCAGGATACCGTGGATCCAATATCGACGATGCGATGGAACAGTTCTTTAAGATGGGCACCAAATATCCAATTGGTTTAGCTTTCTTGGACGAGTTCGATAAGCGTCTGCAGCCACCTAAGAGGAATGGCGCAAATGACTTAAACGAAGAGATGCAGAACGGTCTTCTGTCTATGCTCGAAGGCTCTCCTGTTTACAGTAAGTGCGGACGTGCTATCTTTACAGACGATATTGTGTTCTTCGGTTTAGGGTCATTTGACGTATTCCGTAAGGAGCGCGAAGAAAAAGCAAACGCTCGTTCCGTTGGATTTGGCGCAGCTACAACTGGCGACGTAAGCCATTTCGAGAACATTACAAGAAAGGACATGATCGAGTTCGGCGGTTCCTATGAACTGATCGGTCGTTTCCCGTTCGTTGTTAATTACGGAAAGCTTTCCTACGAGGCGATTGATAAGATTATCGAGAAGAATCTCTGGGAGATTTGCAATTCGTATAACGTTCCTATCGTTATTACGGACGAGTACATGGAAGTTCTCCATGACAGTGCGAATTCCTCATTTGGTTGTCGTTTATTAAACAGTATGTTACAGAACGCCGCAATGGTCGCTTACCAGGATTATCTCTTAGAAGGTGGCGATATTGACGGTTCCGCAAGCACTGGCTTCTTTATAAGCGGCGAATACGAAGCGAAGACGATTAATTTCGTCGAGTATATAAAAGAACACAAGGACGACGATGTGCTTGTTACAAAACCGTACGGTTACGATGAAATGCTAGAGATTGAAAACTCGCGCTTAAATGAAATGCTCGATTATAGAATTTAACGCGGTTTAGAACATGATAGAGGAGACAATGCAATGAGTGATGGAATGATACGCAAAGCAGTTGTATTCAGCGTATGGTGCATGACTATATCTATTGGAATTCGGTTTCTTCACAGTGACGTGTGGAACACGATAAAACACATGACACCAGAGGAAACATTTGCCTTGCACCCTGAATATTTTGTGTATTTTATTATTGGAAGTTTGTTATTGATCGGTATGATTTGCATAACGACAAACCTATGGATAAGAAGAGATTAGCAATATTAGAAAGGAGGAGACATTCATGTTTTTGACACAGACAAACGTAATTCGCGGACTAAGCAAGAAACAATATGCCTGCCTCCGCGAGATGTGCCAATACAGTAACAACCTTTACAATGTGGCTCTGTACAACATCCGCCAGTATTTTTTTAATGAGAAGAAGTTCCTAAACTACGAGAGGAATTATCATTACTGCAAAATGAATGAGAATTACGGCCTTCTTCAGGCTGGCATCGCACAGCAGACATTAAAGATTGCAGACCGCAGTTTTAAGTCTTTCTTTAACCTCGTCAAAAAATGCAAAGGCGGAGACTACCGTTACCACGACGTAAAGATTCCCCACTATCGTAAAAAAGGCGGTTGCTTTAATCTGATTTTGTCAACCAATGCGATCCATATCAAAAACGGAATGATTTCCATACCTATGAGCCACGAGTTTGCAAAAACTCATGATATTGAGAGTATCCAGATCCCATTCCCTGAACGTCTGGCTGACAGGAAAATTAAGGAAGTCCGCGTCCTTCCGAATTACGATGGCACTTATTTTAAGATTCAGTATTGCTATGAAACATTCACCAAAGAGCCGACATCCAACAATGGCATCATGGGCATCGACATCGGCGTAGACAATCTGGCTTCCTGTATAACCGATAACGGGACCTCGTTCCTTATGGACGGGCGTAAACTCAAATCAATCAACCGCTACTGGAATAAGCAGAAAGCGTACTATCAGTCGATTTCCGACCATCAGAACCAGAAGTGGACGCATCGTATGGATGCACTTACCAGAAAGCGGAATAACTGTACAAAGGACATTATGCGTAAGTCCGCCAGGTATATTGTGAATCACTGTATCGATAACGGCATTGGGACGATCATTGTCGGTTACAATCCGGACTTCAAGCGTGATTCAGACCTTGGCAGACGTAACAATCAGAATTTTGTACAAATCAGTTTTGGCGATTTTCGCCAGATTCTGGCTTCACTCTGCGAACAGGAAGGCATCCTCTACGCGGAGCAGGAAGAATCCTATACGTCAAAATCCAGTTTTCTGGACAATGATCCGCTTCCAAAGTTTGATGTAGAGCATCCGTATATAGGAAAGTTCAGCGGAAAGCGAGTCCTCCGTGGTTTGTACTGTTCCGCAGATGGAACTCGTGTCAATGCAGACATTAACGGTGCGGCAAATATCATCCGTAAAAGTAGTCAGAACTTCCGTATGGAAGGACTGCGTAGTGGGCTTTTGGCTAGTCCACAGAGAATAAGGGTGTCATAAGGCATCATACTTCTCTGGAATCCCACGGGCTCGCCCGTGGGTATGTCAAGCGTAATAAACATAGCGAGTGACCACAAGCGAATTTATATAAAACGAAAAAAAAAGCCGCTCTCAAAACGAGAAACGACTTTTTTCTTTTTACAATTCGGCACGCTTACCGAAGAAATCTAACTGCATTTCCTTCTTAAAGCAAGCACGAATGTTTTCCGCGTCTTCGATTGTTAATTCTCCGACACGGACATTTTCTGCGAATCCGGCATCCATATTCGCCTGCGTCTCGTTCTTGAGATACAGTTTTTTGAATCGATCTACGGTCATGAAGCGAATTCGACTTTTTGAATCGGGATCGGCAATCAACTTATCGTCAATTCCTTTTCCGACGTCTTCATTCCAGTAGGCGATTCTTGTTGAAAAACCGTTTTCTTCAAGATATTCGCCAAGCTTAATTGACGCGGAGCATATATTCTTGTTGCCAATAAAATCAGCGTCATAGAATATATCCGCACCTGGCATTTCCTGGTGGGCGTTTGCGCGATACTTTTTCGGAAGATTGTTAATCTCTTTCATAATACCGCGAAAGTTATTTACGCCCTGTACAGAGAATACGAGATATCCTGCTCGACATAAGATATCCGCCTTAAATTTACCTTCGGTTACGGCGTACCTACCGTTCCAAAAGATAGTCGGATACTCTACGTCGATAGGCGTGCCAACCGTTCCGCCACCTTCGAAGTAATCGCTTTTTGGAAACTTACCAGAAAGATAGCGGTATCGACATGACGAATCTTTTGCCATGTCGCGAATCTGAATCGCCGTTGCGCGTCCTTTTGCGTCACGGATAATGATTCCGATTCCGCTTGGGGCGTACATTCCTGGCTTCTGCGTACCGTTTAATGGGTTCTTCTCTAAAAAGAATCCCGGAATGACAGATAGCTGCTCGTCCGAAAGCTTTGTTTCGGCTTTAATTGCGCCCGCGATTTCCTTGCCCGGAAGTGTGAAGAAATCACGTTCAATTTGTTCGTCAGTAAGATGGCGAACCTGCTTCAGATACGTTTTGTGTTCCGCGGTCAGTCCGTAATGCTTCATTACAGACGAATATACCTGGTCGCGAACGTCTAATTCGGCGTCCGAGACTTCGGGTTCTTTTGGGAACGTGAAAGACGTTGGTCGCTTCTTTTGGATCAACTTCTTGTAATCGTGTCCTGACAAGGATTGGTACTGAGCTTCGTCAATATCCCCAAAATCAACGGCCATTTGTAGTGCCGCCTCTGCAATGTCCATGTTCAACAATGTCGCCACGGCTTTTACTGGTCCGCCGCCGTGATTACACGACCAACATTTGCAAGTATTTTTCTCCGGATATACGAAGAAAGAGCCGACCTTTCTGTCTGCGTGGAACGGACAAAGACCAATCATTTCTCCGTTCTGCCGCATCTGAAGTCGGAGATCCTTTTTTGAGTATCGTTGTATTACATCAGCGATACTTTTGTGGCGCTCCAGACGAAGGATATCTTCCATCGCACGGTCCGCGTCATTTATTATCCAACCTTTTCTTAACATTCGTCGTCCCTCCTTTTTTACGACTTATTTATAGATACGTATTTAACATAGGCGGTAGGGTTGCGCGTTTTTTAGAGTGAGCGTTCTGTTCATATCTGCATCGCAGTAAAAGTTTGCTGACTATGTTAATAACAGGGAAATAATCGAATTAGTGAAAGGAACGTTTTTATGGACAACGAATTTAACCTTAATCGACCGAAGGCCATACTGAGTGCTCGCATGAATTGTAATTTGGCGAGAGAGAATCGGGCGCAGATGGGAGAAAACGCTAGAAGAGTGGATACGGATTCTGACTTTGCCGAAGCTCTTGAGAAGCAGATGAAAAAGACTCTTGCGATGCAGGAAGATACCATTCGTCTCGCAAAAGTTTACGGCAATGTGAAAGACGATATTCCGCAGGACTTTCAAGACACGATTGGTTCGCTGATTAGCAGAATTCTTGATAATGGCGAATCTTTAAGCAAGGGATTAGTCGAAATGAGCGTGTCTTTTTCTGATAATAATCGAACTCGAAAGGAGATGAACGCGTAATGAAAACAGAATTTGACCCAGGATATCTCAAGGATAAAAGTCCGGTATTAAATGCGTTTAATAACATGATTCTAACTATGAAGGAGCGCGCCACGGTACGAATCGTACTCTTGCATGGCGACGATGAATCAGTCAATTTCGTTGTTAATGCAGAACGGTCTGTACTTAACGAAAGCGGTTATCGTGTATGCTTCCTTCCGAAAATCGATGCAAATACCGACATTCGTCCTAATTTCGTATATTTTACGAAGGCGCTTGCTGATAACATTACGCATTTTGACGTCGATGCGACCTTTGCGAGCGAATTTTTAGTTCCGAAGTGGGAAAGTGCGTTCATTAAAATGCTCGGTCTGACCACAACTGCGGCTGAGTTAGAAGCGATGCCTTGCTATAAGCAGCTTGAAGAATATTGCGAAAACAATATGAGCGACGCCGTTACAAAGACGTTAACCTGTCATTTCGGATCAAAGACAGACGTGATCCTTCATGAGGACGACTTACGCTGGCTTTCCGATTTATCGACATTAACGGCAGCGGCACGAAGCGAATCTGCACCAGCCGAAGCCGAGACAAAGAACAAACCTGAAGTAAAGACCGAATCTGGTCAGGCTGCGAATACGGCGAATGCTGCGCCAGTGCAGATGTCCGACCAGGAACAGACTGCGTATACCAAAAACGTAGCAGAGGAGCAGAATGTAGCGAGCCCGGTTCCGGGTACGACTTCTGCTGCCGATAACGAACATCGCAGTTCGCGTGAACAAAACGTAACGCCATTAAAGGCACTTACGCCATTTAATACGAGAGCGTCTGAACAGAAGGCGCCTGAACAGGCAGACGAACGAACTGCAGCTTCCGCGCCGACACAGGAAGAGACCGATCCATCAAACGAGCCGCCAAAGCCGAATGTAGTGAGCGAAAAGAAGAGAGAGTTCGAGGTAAAGGAGTCGCTTACAAAAGAAGATCGTCAGGCAAACGAGGCGATTATGAACGAATTAAGAGCGGCTTGCGAAGAGACGATTGACGTGCTTGAGGAATCGTATAGCGCATTATACCGTCCTATTATCAAGAAGATTAAGGAATGCATGGCGTCCAGCAAATTCGACGTTCAGTTCAGCCGTATGTATATGGAAAATTCGAACGATTACTCCACGAAGGAGTACGCGATGATCTATATGCTCGACGAAAAGATTAAAAACTCCTACAACAAGGTCATTCATAAGATTCAGCACATGGGTTGTCCAGGTTGCGGGGTTGAGTGGGACGAGGACTTAACGTTCTTGTCAAAGGGTATTCATGAGATCACTTGTCCGAAGTGCGGAATGCCCCGTCAGATTGACATTACAGACTAACGAAAGGAAAACACATTATGCCTAATGAAATTACACGCGACGACAACGTTCGCACCTATGACAACACCGTAAGAATTTGCGGTAGACTCTGTTCCGTTCGCCGCGTAAAGCGAGACGAGGTTCGATTCAAGGTTTTGGTCGCTAAAATGCGTAAAAAGCACGGAACATACGAGCCGCTTCGTGACGAAAACGGAAAGATTGTAAGCGATGTTCATACCATTCGCTTCTTTGATAAAAACGCGGAGCACTACGAGAACATGTTTGTACCAGGCGATTTTGTATGCGTAACCGCAATGGCGATCGACGTAAGAAATCAGTACACCTGTAAGAATAAATCCGATTTGTTCGGCGTATCCATTGAGCCCAAGCGCGTCGGTAACTACACGCGCCATGATGCCAGCGTATTCACGATTCGCGGTAAGGTGACGAGCCTGTTCGAGCGCACCTGGGGTGATAATACGCGTCAGCTGGTTACTTTATACGTAAAGTCCGAAAAGCCGTCCTATATGCTAGACGGAACGCTGGGAACCGTTTCTTATAACACTTACGTCACTGTCAGTATCGACAGTAATAGTGCGAAAGTGCTCGCAAAGACATTGCAGAAGGGCGATTTTGTCGAGCTTCGCGGTCGTGTCGTAGAAAGCGTTCAGAAGGATACGCATGTTATCCAGAATTTCTATCACGCCACACGTCTTAGCGTAATCGACCGTGGCAATTCTTCTGCATCTGTCGTAGACGATCAGCTGGGCATTCCGGCACCAAAGAGGGGTTAATTTATATGCGCGAAGAAAAAGTTAAGTCATATATAAAAATCTTTTGCGTAGCTATGGTCGGGGCCGTTGTCGTTATCGGCGGCGGTCTCGCTATATATAGTAGGGTTCCGCATACGGATCGATACGGATTCCGTCACGAACGCATGTCAGAAAAAGAACGCGCTTCCGAAGAGAAGGCTCTTAATAAGGCGAAGAAAAATAAAGACTCCAGTAAGAGCGGGAATTTCACTGTCGAAAAATTTGACAAGGCGAAACTTAATCTTGATAAAATCGACAGTCGAACCTTTATCGAGACGGTTGAGCCAAAACTTCGCGCTCATAAAGGTGAGAATTATTATACATTCGATTTCGGCGACGGTACGGGTCTTTATTGCCCGCTTTCTAATATTACGCAAACAATGCTTTACGGAACGATTAATGATAAGGGTCAGGTAACTGGCGAGCAGCTTCGTATTACGGTTACAGGAACAACAGTTTCGACGCAAAAAAGTAGCGACCTTGGATATGGTGCGCTCTTCAAAGCGGTAACGACAAGTATTCCCGGAAAATATATGAATGACGGGCTTCGCATCAAGGCGGACGATAGCAAAAACGCGGTCGAAATTCATCTCCAGATGGGAGAGGGCGAAACAGAAGCGAGCGCAAGAAATGCCGTAAGCGAAATCCTGGCAGCAGTCGCACCAAATATCAGTTCGGATACAACGATCGATTGGCTTGTTAACGATACGTATGAATATCATTCTACCGGATCCACACTACAGTAAATTAAGAATTCAAATAGCTACATCCTTAGCGACTATGTTACAGATGTAGCTATTTTTATTTCGAACAAAAGGAGGACGAATGAATAAAAATACGAAATTTATGGCAGTATTAATCGCCGCAATGGCACTTACTCCGATTACTGCCTTCGCCGAACCTGTAAAAAGCAACGTACGTGCTGCAAAGGTCGTAAACACGGCCGAAAGACGCGTCATTCCAGCGCGTAGTGGTGCGAGTCGCGTGATTGCCAATATGATACCTACACAGGCCGAACTGGACCAAATAGAGGCGCAGAAGGCAGCAGAGGTCGCAGCGGCACAAAAAGCGGCTGAGGAAGCAGCTGCGGAGCAGGCCAGGATCGCCGCTGAAGAAGAGCGGATACGACAGGAGCGCGCGGCAGCAGAGCAAGCGCTTTGTGACAATGCGCCTGTTAATATTCCAGCCGTAGCGAATCGAATCGCGCACCCATATATGCCGTATAAGGCGGTAACGTCTCGTGGCACCGTACAGTACAAGTTGTTACATGGTGCCGATGCGCACTCAGATGCTTCTACGGGACTTCGTATGGTTGGCGAGCGGTATTGCATTGCGATTGGTCAGGGATACGGTCTGCGAGCTGGTGATAAGGTCGACGTGGTGCTTGAAGACGGAACGTACATTAAATGTATCGTTGGCGACATGAAAGCAATCGTCGATACGGACCCAACGCGTAAGTATCAGAATACGGACCGAAACGTGGTCGAAATGATTGTTGATTATCGCGTCTTTAAGAATCCGAATCAATACTTAACGTTGTTCGGTGGAAAGAAAGTCGTAAAACTTGTAAAAGCCGCAGACTTTTAACAAAACGGGCGCCCCTTAGGGGCGTCTCTTTTTTTTGTTAATTTTACGATACGAAAAGATAAGTAACTATTTTCTTCCTTCGCCTGGTGCGAGAACGTAATTGTAGTGGTCAACGGTTGATAGAGCGTATCGCAGCGCATGTTTGCGAGCCATGTTAATTAGTGAGGTATTTTGATTTTCAGAAAGGACGGTTTCATATATGAAGAAGCGAGAGAGTGCAGAGTGTCGCGATCTTATATCAACGATGTATCTGTTTTTCGATATTGTATTATTTTTCGTAATTTTACTAACGATCGGGCTGCTATATGTCGCAAACAGTGCGAACGATTTGAAAAAAGAGCGCATAGCAGAATTGAGCGGTATCGACAAGGTTAACACCATTACGATCGATGGGGTAGAGACGGAGAAAATTCCGGGCGACTATTACTTAAATTACGAGGCGTCCTATGATGCGAAGACAAAAACGGTTGCGCTAAAAACTGCGCCCGAATCATTAGAGCAGACGTATTTACATTGGCGAAATTACAAGCAGGCGAAGTTTACAAAGCGATGATATGTATCGCAGCGAAATTCTGCATGCTATGTTAAATATAGACTTTAGAAAGGAAGAAAAAATAATGAGTAAACTTTCGTGGATTCTTGTAGTAGGGCTATTTGCGTGTGTCCTCGCCGTTCTTTTTCGTGACGACACGACGTATCAGGCGGCGTACAGCAACTTGCATAGCAGGAGATTGTCCTTCGATGATTTTGACGAAGATGTGCAGTAGACAGGAGGACACTTTCCGTGATTAATAAACAGACGGTAGCTTTTATTGGCGATTTGAACAAGCTCGCAAGAGATAGCAAGGACGGGATTCATCCGTTCTCAACCGCAACAAAGCAGATTAAATGGGCGAGAAAACCAAATAGCCCACCTCGACAAATACCGTAGGGCATACGGAAATTTACGCTTGTGGAGACCATGCAAGACGTTCGTTCGAACGCAACGGTCGTTGAAGCAAGAATCCCCTAGCTTTAGCTATGGGGTGTGTCAAGTTTTGCAAGGACGAACACGCGTCGCAGACCGTTCTATCTTCAACTCTCTGTTCTTTACACGGCCTGTGTATCGTACGTCTCGTCTCTGCGTGTCACTCATTCATATTGCTTTTGGTTTATTAGAAAGGACAAAGACCAATGCACATGAAACTTCTCTCTGGCAGACTGGGTGCTGCCGCACTTGGTACCGCTCTTCTTTTCGGAAGCGCTGTACCTGCAACCGCTTTTGCCGCAAACGGAGTTCAGAGCCCCGCACCGAACGGCTACACTTACACCACCACCAATGCCACCGGTACCGGCGCATGGAACGACGCCGACAAGGGTGCGCAGGGACAGGTCGACCTGACCTACGACACCACCAACGGTAAGTGGACCGATTCTCAGGGCGTCGAGCACGCAAACGGCACTTACGTTGTCCGCATCCCGAAGGCGGTCAAGTACGAGGGCATGAATATCGGTGTGGTCAACACTTCCGACGACTACAACGTGACCGTTGAGGGCGTTCTCGCTCCCGGCAAGTCTGTAGACGTCAAGGCTGAGACCGGAAAGACTCTGACCGGCACCAATCTGCTCGGAAGCGTCACCGAGACCACTTCCCTGAAGGATGCTATCGCAGGCGGCAAGGCCGGAGCCTATGCAGCCGACAATTTCCACAACTTCTCCGCCGCACAGGTCTCTAAGATGACCGGTACCAAGGTCACCGGCGCCACCGTAAGCGATAACATCGCGATTTCCGGCACCGTCCTGTCCGCAGGAACTTACGTCGGAAACGTGCAGTACTCTGCCGCACTGAAGTAAGGGAACCGGCAAAGGCAAAGACCGTTCGTTTTGACACGGACGGCAGACACTATTGACGGATAGAAACGGACGGGTTGTAAGAGGAGCACTTCTTTACAGCCCCTTCCGTTTCTATCCATTCTTTCGAGAGGACGAATTTATGAAGCAGACAGTTACATACACCTTCGACGGCACGAAAGCGGACGTCTATCCCATCAGCGAAGCCAAAGGCGCTTGCCTTGGCGAAGCGAAGGTCGGAAAGCACAGGAAGCATGCCGACGTCATCGGTACGGTTTCCGGTATTTCCTATGAGAAGATTGACTCCTTTTCTGGCCTTTTCTGGAAGGTCGCTGGCTTTGTTCCGTCTGACGAAAACAGTTATATCCGCGTGATGAGACGGCGGAAGTTCCCTATCGTCCTCATCCTCATCGCGGTGTTCCTCTTTTCCGTTGTTATCTGCATGGCGAACCCCGGCTGGTTTACGTATCATTCCGGCCAGAAAAGCGCGACCTACATCGGCGAGAAGGGCAAGGACAGTGGTTCTGACAAGACCACGTCCGGCAAGAACGCGAACGGAAACGACTATACTTCCTTTAAATCCGTGCCGGACACTCTGACCTGGAGCGCCTCTTCCTTCGAGCAGTCTATTCCGCTCGTGAACTTAGAGGGCAATACCGTTGACCTTGCTCCGCTCATCTACGTCGACCTGAACCACGACGGTAACTTCTCTGACAGCGAATGCGTCTACAACGCCGACGCAGCCGAGCGTCTTGCCCCCGGTCATTCCGTCGACAAAGTGACCTTGACCAGAGAGATTCCGGTAGGCACTTACCCGGCGGAAGTCAAATATCTAGCTTTTGACGGAAAGAAAGCCGACGGAACGGACCTTCAGGCGAACGGCATGAACTTCGACTTTAACGTGAACGCACAGTAAGGAGGTGCCTATGTGGAAAAGACTTTGTGCTGCGATGCTGTCGGCGTTGATGGTGTTTGGCACGCCGATGAGCACCGGAGTGACAGCGTTCGCGGCTGATACGGACGCCGGAGGAACGGATAACGCGGAAAACAATACGTTTCAGACGTCGAACGTTGCACAGGCGAAAGTCATGAAGATCGCTGCTACTGATGTTCCAACGCATACCCATATCTGGGAAACCAAGTACGATGCGACATATCATTGGCAGCAGTGTACAATATGCGGGGCTGTCCAGAATAAGAAAACTCATAAAGGCCACGGGCTGACGAATAATGGCGGGTCGAAGACACATAGTAATAACAGCGATGGACGGGCATACAAAGAGTCTTGTACATGCGGTTATAAAAGCAAGCCTTACCTTATTATTCTTGGTTCATACGATTCATATCGAAATGGGGATATGTCGCTGCATTATAGTTGCCTTTCCGTCTCATCTATTAATGACATACAGCAAGTTTCCAAAGAACAATATGAGGCAATAAAAGCTACGTTGCCGACGATTGGTGCTGGATACGAATGGGTCGATACGGATAATGATGGTTACGGCTGGATTTTCTGCAAAGTAGCAATACCGAAACTCTATTGTCATACAGGTACAATCGAGTTAATTATCGGGTCTGAAGGAGATTGCGGACGGCAAGACGCTAGAGATGAATATTATATGCTGACGCGGTTCCTTACGACGCAATCTGATACATCTTTGTCGGCTTTGTTAAATTGGCTTCCTGCTAAAGATAAGATTCCGGAAAACCATTGTTATTACGGATATCATGAAAAATACGCAAAGATAACGGAAGTTCAATGGAACACGCTGAAAAGCTATTTCACAGGTTTGTGGTGCCATCCATCTACGGTCGTTTGGTCGGGAATGTGTGTCTGCTGTTCTTTGCAACAACAGTCAGGACAGACTTATATTTCGGTAGGCCAATGCTATGATTCAGCAACGAATCAGCATAACATGAGTTTTAATAACGGCAAAGATTTTACCTGTGATGTATGCGGAAATTCAGCAACCGGATGGGAGAAATATTCTCGGAATTGGTATTACTGCTCTGGATATCACGGAGTGCCGCTTGGACAGACAAGAACGTGTAGCGGTCACTATCTTTGGGCGCCAAACGGAAATCGTGCCTTTGCGCAAGATATTATCACCAAGCACAATAATGCAACTGAAGACGTCACATCCGTTGTTCATGTCAAATGTCTTGGGGATAATTACATTAGCGGTTGCACAACGACTTATAAGGCTATTGCCGTGAATAAAAACGGGCAGCCAGTAGAAATTGAGACAACGACGCCGTCTACAGCGTATAAGCGCGATTCTACTAGAGCGGATAACAACATTTATCCTGTATCAGTGCAGATTACTGGGCCAATCACGATTGACAATACAACTAAGACTGTCACCACAAATTGGAGCTTGGGATATACCGCTCTCCGCATTGATGAGGATGCTCCTACTGCCTATCGGTACAGTGATGACCAGACTGCCAATGATTATTGGAAAGTGACTGGTAACGGAACGTATGATAAGCGGTCGGTGCAGGGTTCGGTGCACGTAGCCTTTTATGATAAGAAATGGTATTCGAAGAACGTCGTTTACGCCCGTGTTCTCGATAGCGACAAGTCTACTGTCATTCCGCAGGGTAACGGTGATGAGTGGGTTGCCATGAACTCGGATGCCAACGATGTTTGGTCTGTGGACCTGAATCTTCTGACCGAGACGAACTCATCGAAGGACATCTATGTGCAGGCGAAGGACGCTACGGGCAATGTCTCCGCTTTGATTCCAATGAAAGTATCTTTCATGGATTCCAAACCGCCGACTGTTTCCGCATCGTGGAATACGACGGATTGGGCGAAATCCAAAACCCTGACGGTCACGGCTTCCGATCTGTCGGGAACAACGAATGTCGGTCTTTCAACGGACGATATGCCGGACATTCAGAAGGCTCCGTATAACGGAACTCGTACTTACACCTATTCCAGTGATGTGTACAGTCCTAGGACATTGACGATCTACGCACAGGATTCTGCCGGAAACTTAGGGCAGACTACGGTAACACTGGATAAAATCGACACGACCCCGCCGACCATCACTTCGGCTTCGCAGACAGGAACAGGATACCATCAGGCGATGGTGACGGTGACGGCGAATGACATCAATACCAAATTAAATCAAAGCGGTTCTGGAGTTTGCCAATATGGAATCGCCAAAGCTGCTACGCCGAATTCTGTAACATGGACAAGCGGAACGGCTTCGGCGGTACTGACGGTTTCCGAATTAGGCGATCATGTGGTTTACGCGAAAGACAACGCGGGAAATATCTCCAGTGCGAAGTCGATTAAAGTAACAAAGATACAGAACCGGGTAACTTTTAACAGTAACGGCGGTACTGGAACAATGGCGGTGCAGGATATGGTCAACGATACGGCGACAGCTCTGTCGGCAAATACCTTTACCAGAACAGGCTATACCTTTCAAGGGTGGAACACGAAAGCGGACGGAACAGGCATAAGCTACGCCGACAAAGCAAGCATCAAACTGTCCTCTGACATGACCTTGTACGCACAGTGGAAGTTCGTCCCTGTCGTTGTTCGGGTACCGAAGGCGGTTTTCTACAGCAATATGCCGACCGGAGCCGTCAATGTATCGGCTTCCTATGACATCATCGTGGACAGCGGAAACTCCTACACCGTGACTGTCAAGGGTACACCGAGCAGTCTGACCGCAAAGTCTGGAAGGCTCAATGCTTCCACGATCAGCCAGTCCGCACCGCTTGTGTTCGATAAGAACGGTACGAAGCAGGACAGTGTACACATCACCGGCACGACACATACGGCCGACAAGTGGACGGGTGCCATTCAGTACACGGTTTCCGCGAAGTGGAAGAATTAACGAGTTGAACGGAATTACCTACAACTGTTTTCGTCAGGCAGACGAACAAACGTAGCGGCCAAAGCTGCACGTTCATTGAGGAAAACCTCAATTTTTGTCAGCCGATGCATGCGCAGTCGCTATGTTAACTATGTAAACTAATCATTTTTTTGAAAGAGAGGATATTGTATATGTCAGAAATCTCACAGATCACCGCTTCCATTCAGGCGTTCCTGAATATGATTGCGGTCGCAGCATTTATTTGTTGGATACTCGCCGTGGTCGGCAAGTGGAAGGTATTCGAAAAGGCGGGAATCGCCGGTTGGAAGGCGCTAATTCCAATTTATAACGACTATATTCTTTTCGACCTTATGCTGGGTAACGGCTGGTATATCTTCTTTGTGCTGATTCCATTTGTCGGACCTATGATTTCATCCGCGCTTACAATGTTCGGTCGTTACAGACTGGCCGTTGCGTTTGGTCATGGATTATGGTTCGCGGTTGGTTTGACGATTCTGAATCCTATCTTTATGATCGTTCTCGGATTCGACGATAGTGTCTTCACTCCAGAACTCATGCCAGCGGATCCTGAATAACTCGCAGCGTTAAGCGGTTCCATAATGGGGCCGCTTTTTTTTGTGCGAAATTAATCGATAGGAGCGCCGATGTGGTAAACTAGTAGTAAACGTATTTTTGCAATACGTCGCAAAAAGAATCTTTTACGACGTAAATTCTTTTTCAAATCAGCACTTATGAAGGAGATTAGTCCATGGCTACGAAAACAATTCTTAGACGCGAAGATGTAGAGGTTAGAGAGAATTTTAATATTCCCGTCGAATTGTATTTAGTCGAAAATTCTGAGGAGCAAGCCGATTCTCAATTCGAAATCTATATAGATGGCGTATTTTGGTGCACGACGAAGATGAGAACCCACGCAGTCGTATTGTTTACGATGCTCACTGATCACGTTACCGAATATATGAATTACGAACCCGTTCGCTAGACGTAATATACGCTAGGGCGGTATTATGAAGACCGCTCTATATATTGTCGTAAAATATTATTTTTGCGACAACATGCGACGTTTTGCATAGAAAGGACCGCTTATGTCGAGTTATCACGAAAAAGAAACCGAACGAATCAATGACAAGCTCGATGAAATGAAATCGACGCTTCCAGAATTCGTATGCGATTATTTGGATTCGCTTCTGGAACAAAACAAGTCGGCAAAAACGCGTCTGAATTACGCGTTCGATTGTCGTGCGTTTTTGTATTATATCGTCCAGGAATGCAATGTTGCACTAGACGACATAACGCCCGAGTTTCTTGGAACGCTAACGCCGTTAGATATCCAGCGATACTTAACGTTCCTGACGCAATATCGTACTCCTGAAGACGTCGCATATAATAAAACGCACCCAGGCGCTAATCGTGTTCATAAGAATTCTTCGTCTGCCAAAGGACGAAAACTTGCGTCTCTGCGCGGATTATATAAATTCTTGATGTTAAACCAGTACGTTAATGAAAACCCCGCGAAATTGGTTGAAATTCCGATAAATAAGCGATCTCGCGATGATATCATCGCCATGGATAATCGCGAAGTCGAGTCCATGATCGACGGCGCTGAAGACGGTTCTAGTCTAACAAGACGCCAGGCTCAATTTGCGAAGAAGACTCAGTATCGTGACATGGCGTTACTTCAGACGATGATTGGGACTGGAGTTCGCGTATCGGAACTGGTCGGTATTAACATTGACGACATTGATATGAAAAGTCGTTCCATTCTCGTTTATCGCAAGGAAGGCAAGGCACAACGCGTATATATGACCGACGATGCAGCTGCTGCGATTGATGATTACATTCGTATGGAGCGCAAGCCCGCAGATGGCGAATCGGCGCTATTCTTGTCGCCTCGCACTGGGCTTCGACTTAGCGTGCGAAGCGTCGAACGAATCGTTAAAAAATACACGGCGAACATTACAAATCAGAAAATTCACGCACATACGCTTCGTGCCACGTACGCTACGAATCTGTACGCTAATTCTGACGATATTAACCTTGTAGCGGACGCCCTTGGACATTCGGGGCTTGGTTCCGTATCGAAGTACACAAAGTCCGGAGAAATGAACCGTAAACGCGCTCCTGGACTACTCGACTATAATAAGAAAGACGACTAAAAAAAAGACGTCCTCCAGGTAACAAACCGGTTGGGCGCCTTTTCTATTAGATCGGCATTATAGTGACGCTTCTATTCTCTGAGAAACGTCAGGTATCACCGTGACTAATCTTTCGCAACGAATAATCCGCTTCGCAATATCCGTGACGGTATAATCGTTTACGATGAATTTGTTAATGACGATGGTTTCTGGGTGATCGCTTTGAAATGTTTCGAACATTTCCCGGTCAGACGCAAGCCGTCTGTCGATTTCTGTAAGGTCGTCGCCACGTTCTATTGCTCTCTCGCGCAGTATATCGTCTGGTAATTTGATATAATACGCTCTTGCGTGAACGCCGGATTCCAAAACCGATTCGTAGCCCTTCGGAGTTAGAACGGTAACCGTACCCCTCTCATACTGCGAAATCTTCGATCCGTAAAAACAGTGTCCGAACGAGGCATCGTACTCCGCAATTTCAGCAAACTCGTGTCTGAACGCATCGAAATATGTCTGATCGACAAAATGATAGTCGATTCCGTCACGTTCGCCTGGTCTACGAGGGCGAGAGGTATAGGTTACGTTTCTTTTCACGCCGAACTGCTCCAGCGCCTTTGCAATGGTCGTTTTTCCTGAGCAGGTTTTGCCGATTAAAATAATAGGTTTTATATCTAACATGTGCTCTCCTTTCCTATCCCGTTTGGGAAAAATAACTTAAAGATACATGTTTAACATAGTTCGCGGTCTTTATTTTTTACGAAAAAAAAGCACCCGCCCAGATATCGATACGATACCAGGTGGGTGCTCAGGTGTTATGTTCGGGCGTCGTCAGAAGCCATATTCGAGCAATTGCTCTGCCTTTTCGCGAGGCAGATCATAGCGTGCACAATTCAGTGCGCCGTACTTACTCTCGGGAAGGTACTTGAACACGGCACATGGTCCGTTCGCGTACATGGTGTCCGCTTCGGATTCGCGGACCTCGCGAGCGAGGGCACGCATGTCCCCATTCTCGTCTTTTACGGCCCTGATCAATTCGTAATTTCCCATTCCAGTCTTTTTGAATTCGCTACGTACAACGTCTGTAATGTCAACTGTAGTCATAAATCGTTCCTCCTTTTAACGAAAAATAATTAATGGATACGTATTAAACATAGCGAGCGCAAACAAAAAAAATACCGAATAAGAAATATCTTACTCGGTATTTTTCCTCGTGTTTGTCAGAGCTTTTTCGATTACGGAAATTACTTTCCTTTCTTGCGTGCAGGTGCTACGGACTGTAAATCGTCCAACATTTCTACAACCTTTTCATTATCATAGCTTGTTTCTAAACATAAACTCCATGCCTCTTCTTTTGCTTTCTCTCTACTCACCGCATCTTCGCAATGCTCTTGCTCTAGGGCGTTGATTGCTATATCAAGTGCTTCGGCTGATTTTCTACAATCTTCATTCATTGGTTCCTCTTCGCCAGTCATCGGATTGAAATTACATAAATCTCTATCCATTTTTAATTGTGTTATTGCTTCTTCTATTGTCATCTTATCTCCTCTCTTTCAAAAAACGATTTATATATGGATAACATAGCGAGCGCGCTAAACAAAAACGCGACATTGGGCTCCCGCCGATCGTTACACAGTCGATTTGTTGTCGGACCGTTGCGCGCCAGAACGATTTTTCCATACCTTCCGTAATGTCTTCTTTAAGGCAGCGTTTTGTCGCTTTTCTTCTTTTGCCTTGCGAATCATTGAAATGTACGCGTCCTGTTCATCACGCTCCTTAAGGAGGCGCTCACGCGTCTCCGGATCGTTCATTTCAAACGCGATTCGCGATTCTATAAAATTGCCGTCCGGATTAGGAACGGAAGACGCGTGATTACGGTTAAAGGTTTTGTTTTGTAATTCGACAATTAATTTCTGTCGTCTTTCATGTGTCATTTTGTATCTCCTTCGTACTACGGAACATCGGGCGCATATTTGCGCCCTGGACATTAATCGTTTGTAAATTCACGACCGATTCTTTCTGCTGCCTCGTATTCTGCTTCCCGTACGTCATATTCGTCGATTTTTTCGAGCGCAATGTCTGAATGTACACGCTTCTTAGGTTTGACGTCGGATAACGGGTTCTTTCTTGGCGCCTTTTCTTTTGCACTCTTTTCGAAAAGTACGTTATCGACATAGGTTTTCCGACGAGGTTCTGATGGAGTTTCGTCCATTTTTGTGATTTGCGTCTCTCCCTCAAGCATCTTCTTATCTGGACGAATACAATCATCAAACGGACATGTAAAACACTCGTCCCATCTCTTTGCGTGACAAACCTTTCTGCCAGGTCTAACTTTTTTATACTGGTTATATGTGATTCCGAACTCTTCGCGCAGTTTATATAGCTTGTTTGTGCTGATACCCATGATCTTTGCGAATTCGTTAAGTGTGATTTTTCCTGCTTCAAGATCAGTTTCGAGTTTCATTACCGTGTCATAATATTTTTCGTGACGTAGACGCTTGATAGCCGCTTCATGCTTCTTTCGGGATACCGTTTTGTCGATTCCCATTATCTTTCGCATATACCACATTCGCTTTTCATTAACGCCAAACGCTTTTGCGTAAGCGCTCATTGAAATGCGACCCTCTATGTACTCGTTCTCGTAGAAAGCGATTTTCTTCTTTTCCTCTTCGGTTAACTGTTGTTTCTCTTGCTTTGGCATTTCTTCTCTCCTATCTTAGATATCGAATAATGTACATAAATCGAAATTGAAGTGGTTTTTTCTTGGAACCCTTCCTGCGCGCGCAATGAGATCGAATTCGACGTTGTATTTCTTTGCGACGGTGACGATTTTTTTAGCCTTATCATAACTATCCGGATCATTCGGATTGTAGATGATGATTGCTCTTGAGTGTTCTTCCTTTGAAAGCCTGCGCATCACTTCTTCTATGACGATTGATAGCTCGATCTCCCTATCCTTATAATAGTTACGCAGAACTTCGCGCACTGTAACGTCGCTGAAGTTAAATTGTTTAACGAAATGGATACATGGGTCGTATCTGTCACCTAATACGGTGATGTGACCGTATTTCGCATTGTATTTCAAAAGCGCCTGTGCTACGTCTGCTCGCACTTTCAGTCCGTCGTAACCAAACATTCCAAGGGTAACTCCACTTTTCTCATTCTCATTGTTCGCCATCTTTTTATTTCCTCCATTTCTATACAACAAATTGGTCTTTTTTTTTGATCGCACCTATTACTAAGTCGCGTCCCCGCTTTTTGTCTCAGACGTCAGGATTTTTTTCGCCTTTTTTTGTACTTCTTTCTGTACAGTTACACGCCAGAGGTCTACTTCATACACGATCGTTTCATAAAAAAAAGAACGCCCGCGGAATCCCGCGAACGCTCTTCGTTTCGTGTCCTTATTCAGTTTTTTAGTGGAATCCGCACATTGAAAATCGCTGATAATCCATGTCGAGCCACTGAGACTTATAACTGTCATAAAGTCCGTGGTCCTCCAGAAGCGCGCGTCTCATAGCACGATCGACCTTATCCGGCAGAATAATTTCTGTAATGGAATCACTCTTTAATACGTAACCCATTCTCGCGAGCAGGGTTATATCGTCGGTGGAAAGGCGCTCGTAAATCGTAGCGAATTCTTTGGGTACTTCGTATTCGTTTTCAATTAGCATGAGCGCTCTGTAAAAGTCGTCTGATGGATTGCGGTTGATGTCACGCGCAATAGAAAGTTTCGCAGTCTTGATTACCGGATCCATGGAAAAATACTTCTTATTTTCCTGGCGCGTATATTCCGCCCATAATTCGTCTTCCATTTGTGCGCAATCTGGTTTATTTTCCATATTTGTGTCTCCTTTCTATATATAGAGCGAGTTAATGTCGTATCTGTAACGCGTTCTTTTCTTAGACGCAGGAACGAGAATCCCGAGTTTTCTCGCGTCGTCTATATTAATCGATTTCTTTGTAATCGAATTCGCCCAGTTTAAGAAGTCTGCCGGACGAATCGCGTACGTTTCTCCGTATTTTCGGAAATTAATGACGAGATAGGATCTCGCTCCGCCCTCAGTCTCGGCTCGCAGTAGTTCTTTTACCTGTCGAATCTTAATTCGTGGCGACCTTCCCATAAACGAGGCGCTTGACGTTCCGATAGATTTCAGTTCGAAACAGTGCATTTGTCCGTTCCTGCAAACGATTGCGTCATACGGGCTTTTTAACGCAAATCGAAGTTTTGACTTGCCGTTCTTTGATTTGCCGTCATTGCCATCGAACGCATTTGCCGAATCGTGAAGTCTTAAATAATACGCTTCTTTAATAGACGCTTTGAAGTCGTCTTCGAAAATTTTACCAACATTCTTCATAAATTTATCGCATTTTCTGATAGCCCATCAGACCGTCTGAGAATCCCCAGTATTCCGCGTCTAATTCGCTAAAAGTAACGCGTCGGTTATTCTTCTGCTTAGCTTTGTGCGCTTCCTTTGCCTTCTCGTAATCGTAACTTGCCGCTTGCATGATAGCCTCTTCAATCTGGGTCTCATACCGACCCTTCAGCTGGTGTTCATGATATCCGACCTCGGTCCAGGCCGCATCGTCATTGTCGCGCTTTGTAATATTGTAATTATTATGAAATACGCGAACTTCACCGATCGCCAGGAGCGAAATGTCGATGTACCAACGTTCGCGATCAACTCGCATATATAGTCTCTGTCCGATAATTTCTAAGTCCATGTGTCTGCGGGACTTCTTAAAAAGTCGACGGACAGAACAAATAGATAACTTGTCGAAGATTTCATGATATTCGCGAATGTGTTCTACATAGTCTTTCGCTGCATTTGCGACGAAAACATATCGCTCGCAATGGGCGCATGGGCGCATCTTTCCAGGGCGATATTCGCTAATCTCTTCCATTCCGTCAACGCAATAATTGCGAATACTTTCACAACCGCGCGCGTGTACAATACGCGAACCTCCAATCTCTCTAACTAGCTTGAAGTTCTTTGAAATCTCTCTACCTTCAGTTCTCATAATTAATTCTCCTTTCTGATTTTCGAAACGCCTTTCTTTTTTGAAATGTGTTTATTTTTGATTACGTATACCATTAAGTCGCGTCCCTGATTTTTGTGTCAGGCGTCAGGATTTTTTTCGACTCGTTTTCTTTGACGAAAAAACAAAAACGCTCAGTAAAATGCGATGCATTCTACCGAGCGAAGATTTGCTATCCAATGACGTCTTCTTTTTCCTTTTGGTGAAGGAATCCGATAAATAAAAGCGCCATGATTGTGAATCCCGGAACCATTAAACTCGTTAGTAATTCCCAATCCTTTCCGAGTGCGATTCCTAATAGGATTTCCATTCCCTTGCCGCAAAGAACGCCAAGAACGATAGCTAAGAAGTACCACTTAAGCCACTTCTTTTCACCTTCATTCATAAGTTACACCTCGATTCTTTTTACCTACTCGATAGTCTTTATTCGATAGAACAATCCATTCCGCGGTCGTGGTCGGGAGTCGTATTGTCCTCTTCGTCTTTATTTTCACGCGTCTGGTCAATGTCGCTATTATTACAGTTCTGCAGATATTCGACGGAGAACGGCGTAAGCATCATGCGCTGGGAGTCGAACGCGAAGTCTTCGCCGCACTCTGTACATTTTGCGTGAACCTTCATTAGCATCGTATGAACAAATCCGTCCAAATATACAAGCGAACCCTGCTGCAGTGCGATATGATCGTTGTACGCCTGCTTGCCATACGAAATAATCCATGGATAATCGGTGTGGTCGTCATATCCGTCAGAGCCAGCGATGTACATCTTTCGATTAACGGCGAGCTGGTAGCGCGTGAAGATATCGTTTCTCTCAGTGGTGCCGTAATGAATTTTATCGGTTGGAGTACATACGCGACCAATAATCTTTGCGAAATTACTGATTTCTGCGGTGTCGATTAATTCGTTCAGACCTTCCGCGTCAGACGTTAATCCGGTTTTTACGATTCCGATATAGCTCGGCGTAATAACCTGCGTGGTCACCTGCACATGATTCTCGGCGTTGCAACACGGACAAATCTTCTTTCGAACGGAGGTTCCCGTACGGAACACGCCCTTTAATTCAACAATGTCGTGATTCTTGATAGTTAGCGCCTTTTTTACCAGAAGCGGGTCTTCAATCATAACGACCGGCTTGTCAAATTTCGGTGCCAGATGGCCTGTACGGTCTGTAACGTCTCGATTGATGGTATAAATCGTAAATACGACGCCAATCGGCTTCTCTTCCTTATTTCGAATAACTACAGGTTCGCGCCTGATCTGACCGCGCAACCATACGAAATTTTCTTTTGCCATAGTTTTTAATCCCTCTAATTAATAATTTTCGTTTCTAAAAAAACGCATCGCCCGTTCTTCGACGCGTTTTGTACTTGTCGAGTGATACATCGTATCGCCTCTATCTATAACATAGCGTGCGGGAAAACGTTGCGATACACATAAAAAAGCCCCGGGATTTCACCCAGGGCCCTCTTTTATGACACGATCGCGTCTTCAGCTATTAGCTGATACGTAATCTTTGCCTTCTCGTGACCGTAGCGGTCGGTGTACGTATACACGTTACGAGAAAGTGTTCCGATAGCTTCAACGGCTTTCGGATACTTTGCTTTCGGATACTTTGTCTGGCGTAAAGATTTCTTTGCGCCATCGAACCAGATTACGTCAGTTCCGTTATCAAGCGTGAACTTGATATGCTGCTTCGCGGCTCCCATCTGCTTCGTCCATACTACATTTCCGGTAACATGGAATACCGGCTCTGGATTTCCCGAACCAAACGGTCCGAACGTTTCCATGTCTGCGACGAAATTTGATGCGTGTTCTGCATCTTTAACGTCGTAGTCATATTCGAGATATTCTGGCACGTGTACCTCAGGAGTCACCTTCTGAAGCGCCTCTCGTAATGCATCGACCTTATCATGGTCGACTTTGACGCCACACGCCTCTGGGTGTCCGCCGTAACCAACAAGAAGGTTCTGGTCGACTTTTTTTAAGCACTCCAGGATATCGACGTCGCCGAAGGTACGACCTGATCCCTTTACGTCATTACCGGAACCGGATAACACAATCGCAGGCGCGTTGTACTTTTCGGTCAGTTTTGATGCGACGATACCAGCCACGCCCTTGTGAACACGGTCGTCGGTTTCATCGTAATAAATGATGAAACGCGAATTGTCGTCGTCGGTCGCTTTCATATAAAGAGTTGCGCGTACGGTCATTTCTGCGACCAAGTCCTTTCTCTCTTGATTCAACTGAATAGCGCGTGCGATCTTTTTATCAATCGCATCGTTTTCAGTTTCCGCCGTTAGGATTTGAACCATAACATCAGCGCCCTTATTAGCCATACGACCTGCGGCGTTGATGGTTGGTCCGATTGTGAATCCTACGTCCATTGGAGTAATCTCCTCGAAGTCCAGACCGGCCAGCTGGATTAACTTTCGTAATCCGACTGTCATGTGTCCTTCGTGAATCACCTCTAATCCATGACGTA
>Ga0256404_1003936_pt1 | contig 29075 bp, 23 predicted proteins | sample RumenRJG_01DNA_FD_185990 | JGI IMG/M metagenome (GOLD analysis project Ga0256404, IMG submission 185990) | Bovine rumen microbial communities from Lethbridge, Alberta, Canada - RJG_01 | ecosystem: Host-associated > Mammals > Digestive system > Stomach > Rumen | place: Canada: Alberta | collected...
GCGAATTTCCGGAGAATGCCCGGATTCATCTTTACCGCGTCTTCAGCGAGATGATGGAAGATGTGAAGGCAGGTTCATTTTCACCCCGGATTATCTATGACAAGGACGGTGCCCCTGTCGAATTTTCCGCACTTCCGCTGTCCATGTACGCAGACTATGAGCAGAAAGTCTTTGACTCCATGTCAGCAGTCGTCGAAACCTACTATGCCGAAAAAAGTGCTGTCACCCGGATCCGCCAGAAGTCGGCGGACCTGCGGCATGTTGTCTCCACTATCCTCGAGCGGGAATCGAGAAAGCTCTCGCTGCAGAGAAAGCAGATGAAGGACACAGAAAAACGCGAAAAGTTCCGCATCTGCGGCGAGCTTCTCAATACCTACGGATATGATGTCCTGCCGGGTGCAGGCAGCGTCACAGTACCAAATTACTATGACGGCGGGAAGGATCTGAAGATCCAGCTCGACAGCACCCTCACGGCGCAGGAGAATGCACAGCGCTATTTTGACAAGTACGCCAGGCAGAAACGGACAGCAGAGGCGCTCACCGTTCAGATTGAGCAGACAGAAAGCGAGGTCCGGCAGCTGGAGGCCATCAGCACCTTTCTTGACCAGGCAGAGACGGAGGCTGATCTGGCGCAGATCCGGGAAGAGCTGGAGCAGTCCGACTATGTCAGAAAGCGGACTGTAACAGGTAAAAAGAAGGGGTCCTCACGGACCAAGAAGTCGGAGCCTTACCATTTCCGGACACCGGACGGCTATGACATCTATGTTGGAAAAAACAACCTGCAGAATGACGAACTGACCTTCCGTTTTGCCTCCGGCGGCGACTGGTGGTTCCATGCCAAAAAGATTCCGGGCTCCCACGTCATCGTGAAAACCAGAGGAACCGAGGAGCTTCCGGATGACGTCTTTGAGATGGCCGCCGGCGCGGCTGCCTACTACTCCCAGGGGCGCGGCGCGGACAAGGTTGAGATTGATTATGTAAAGAAAAAAGAAGTGAAAAAACCAGGCGGGGCAAAGCCAGGTTTTGTGGTGTACTATACGAACTATTCCATGATCGCGCGGCCTGACATCAGCAGGCTGACACTTGTAGAGTGATCCGATTTCTCATTTTTCACTCAATACTGACACATGCCGCCTGCTCCTCCTGTCTGTAAAGACAGAAAGAGGCCAGCCGCCTATCCCCTTCCATGCATCCTCCACGCATGCCGGGTGATATCCGGCTGGCATCCTGTTTACTTATAATATTCAAAGTGAAGCTCGTACAGCTTGACGGTGTCGCCGTCCTCGATCCCGAGCTTCTCCAGCTCCTTCAGGATTCCGTTGTCCTTCAGGAAATTCTGGAAGAAACGGAAGCCCTTCTCAGACTCCAGGTTCGTGTATCCGAGCATCTTGTCGATCTTCGGTCCCTCCACATGGAACAGATGCGGATCCTTCGCATCCTTCCAGCAGGTAAACGAAAGCTTGTTCCCCGGGAGATGCTCCTCCGGAAAATACTCCTGCTCGTAAACCTTTGTCTCCTTTGGAAGTTTCCTCAGCATGGAGCTGACATAGTAGATCAGGTCCTTCAGGCCTTCCCCTGTGACTGCGGAGATCGGGAAAACTGCGATATCCTTCGGCCCGAATTCACGTTTCAGGCGGCTGACAGGATCCTCCCATGCTGTCCCGTCCGGGTTCTTCCCGTCCTCCGGAATGATAATCGAATCAATCTTGTTGGCTGCTATGACCTGTGGCTTTTCGCTCAATGCAACATCATAGGCAGCCAGTTCCTGATCAATCCGGTATATATCCTCGACCGGATCCCTTCCCTCTGTGGACGCTGCATCCACCACATGGATCAGAACCTTGCATCGGTCTATATGGCGCAGGAACTCATGCCCGAGCCCTGCTCCCTGGCTTGCCCCCTCAATCAGTCCCGGTATATCCGCCGCGACAAATCCGCTGCCATCCTCAAGATCGACAACTCCGAGCTCCGGGTTCAGTGTCGTAAAATGATAATTCGCAATCTTCGGCTTTGCGTTGGATATGTGCGACAGAAGTGTCGACTTTCCAACATTCGGATACCCGATCAGTCCTACATCCGCGATTGTCTTGAGCTCAAGCCTGATCTCAAGCTCACGCGCCTCCTGCCCGGGCTGGGCATACTCCGGTGCCTGCATGGTAGAGGTGGCGTAATGCATATTGCCGTTTCCCCCGCGGCCGCCCTTCAGGATCACCTGCCGGCGGTTTTCACCGGACATATCCGCGATGACTTCCCCGGTCTCGGCAAGGCGAATGACGGTCCCTGCAGGAACCCGCAGGACCAGATCCTGTCCGTCCGCCCCGTGGCATCTCTTCTTGCCGCCCGGTTCGCCGTCGGTTGCGGAAAACTTGCGGCGGTGCCGGTAATCGATCAGGGTATTCAGGCCGTCATCCACCACAAATACGACATCACCGCCCTTCCCGCCGTCTCCGCCATCCGGACCGCCGGATGCCACGAACTTCTCCCGGCGAAAGCTGACATGTCCGTCGCCGCCCTTCCCGGAGCGGACTATAATCTTTGCTCTGTCTGCAAACATACTTTTCCCTTATTTGCGCTTTCACGCCTAAGCCTGTTGAGCCTGTTTTTCTGTCAATATCAATGATATGAGTGTCAATGTATCGGCTTCCGCGGCGCTGCCTCTCAGGCTTCCGCTCATGTCTGCTGCCGCCACTCATACGCAGGCGTTCGGATACAACTGCCTGCTCCTGCAAACGGCTGGACTTATACACCTTCACAAAAAGGGGGATTGCGTACGCAATCCCCCTGCATCCATCTCTGTTCAGCTGGATTTACTCTGCTGCTTCGGTCTCAGCCTTCTCGGTAACGATTGAAACCTGCTTTCTGAACTTGCCAAGTCTTGAGAACCTGACAACTCCGTCAGCCTTTGCATACAGGGTATCGTCCTTGCCGATTCCAACGTTCTCACCCGGATGAATATGGGTTCCGCGCTGTCTGTAAAGGATATTGCCTGCCTTGACGAACTGTCCGTCTGCTCTCTTTGCACCAAGTCTCTTGGACTCTGAGTCACGTCCGTTCTTTGTGGAACCGACTCCCTTCTTGTGCGCGAAGAACTGAAGGTTCATATTCAGCATCTCTCATTCACCTCCCGCTTCGGGAATCCCCTGATCAGGGATTGACTTCCCGTTTCTGTATCCGGATGTAATCCGGATAATTCCCAGCAATCTGTTCAAGTCCAAGCACCATCGCCCTCATCAGGAGCTGGGCATCATGGTCTTTCGGACTGCTGAGCACAACTTTCAGGTAACCGCCTTCCGGGTTTTCCTCCTCTGAAAACGCGGTCTCCGTCAGGCTCTCGATGGCATTGGCGGTGTTGATCGTCAGCACCGAAACGGAATTGCAGATCAGGTCATACTCTCCGTCGCCCGCCCCCGCATGTCCTTTGCACTCGAAGCCAAGGAAATCGTCTCCAGATTTGTATAACTGAATCCGGATCATCTTAAGCGTTGATCTTGTCGATCTTTACCTGCGTAAAGTACTGTCTGTGGCCGTTCTTCTTGTGGTATCCGGTCTTTCTCTTGTACTTGGCAACAATAACCTTCTTTGCTCTGCCAGTGGTAACAACAGAAGCCGTAACCGTTGCGCCGGCAGCATCAGCGCCTGCCTTCAGACCATCATCCGTGCTGACAGCAAGGACCTGATCAAAAGTGACAGTCTCTCCATCTGCAGCCGAGAGCTTCTCAACTCTGATCTCGTCGCCTTCGGAAACCTTGTACTGCTTTCCGCCAGTTGCAATAATTGCGTACATTCAGGGCACCTCCCCTTTCTTCAATCTCGCCGAATATGGCGTCGTCCGCAAATCCCGGACGCACTTAAGCCTCTCCGTGCGGCATACGAAATGCATCATAGCATGCCATTTCTCAACTGTCAAGGCAGAAATTCAGCATTTTCTGACCGTTCCCTATGACCGTTCAGCTGCCGGAAGAGCGGAACCTCCACCTTTTTCCGGGTCATCTCGACAAGTCCGAGTGCAGTCAGATCCTCTACCTTCACCTGCATCGGATCCTGCGCCGTCGCCTGAGCCAGATGTCTCATCAGCTGATCGTAGGATTCCTTCTCTTCCATGTTGATAAAATCCACCAGAATCATTCCGGACAGGTTTCTCAGGCGAATCTGCCTGGCGCACTCCTCTGCCGCCTCCATGTTCACCTTCAGAACGGCTTTTTCCTTGTCCCGGCCATTGATCGAATGCGCAGAATTGACGTCGATTGAGACAAGGGCTTCTGTCTGCTCGATCACGAGGTTCGCGCCGCTTTTCATATTCACCTTCCTGCAGAGTGCACGGCTCAGCTCCCGCGTCAGGGAAAAGACATTGTGCATGGAGATCATTGGATCCTGGTAAAAGCGCAGCTTTTCCTTCAGATAGGGAGGCAGGTAGTCTTTCAGCGTTTCATACAGCTGCCTGTCGTCTGTCAGAATTTCTTCCAGTTTTTCAGCCTGTACCGACTCGATCCGCTTCAGCCACCGGTCAGGCTGCCGGAACAGGACGGTATACGCCGGACGATAGGGCGCTGTCAGAAGAAGCTGATGCATCGCGCCGGTCAGGTTCTGAAGCTCTTTCCGGATCTCTTCGTCGGGCGCATGTTCTGCATTTGTCCGGACAATCACCCCGCAGGAACCAAGCTGCTGTCTCATTTCTTCAAGCGTCTGCTCGGAAAACAGATGCTCTCTGAGTGCCCGTCTTCTCTCCTCCTGAATCTTCCGCGAAATGCCAAGCCCCGTCCCGCTCATTTCCAGAAGCAGGTACCGTCCCGAGAGCTGCAGCTTGGTTGTCAGGGACATGTCCTTTGTGCCGAATGCCTCCCGGCTGACCTGGACAATCAGTTCATCCCCCTGCTGCACTTTGGGGGAGGATCCCTTGCGCGTATATCTCGGAGCCGACAAGTCGTCGAGTGGAAGATACCCCTTGATCCCGCGTGCAACCTCAACAAAGCAGGCGCCGGTATTTGCCGCAACCCTTTCAACACGGCCAATACAGATATCTCCAAGCTTCAACCCGTCTGTTCTGCTGTCCGCACGGATCTCAACCGCCCGGCCGTCCTCTCCTAAGAGCACTGACAATATGCGACCACTGTATGCTTCAATCAGATACTTCATGTCCCTCACTCCATTGTGGTTCCCAGCCCGATGAGTGGGACAAACCGGTCTGATCCGGGTCTCTCCCCGCCCAGGTCTGCATAGACCTCGTCTCTGTTGATCATAAAGCGGTAAGGATCCGGCAGAAGACCTCTGTCCTTCACGAATGTATCCATGACCAGATCCGGGCGGATGTTTGTTCCGGAGCCCGCTGACAGAGAAAGAAAGAGATCCCCCTTCCGAAACTCCGGCTCTTCATCGGCAATGCCGCAGACCCTTTTCGGCTCCGGTGAAATAACCGCCTCATAGAGAAATGGCGCAATGTCGACTTCTTTTTCCCCCTTCTTGCTCTTCTTCACTGCATAGATAACAGGCTGCTTCACCCAGCTTCTGAACGCCTCCTGAACAGAAGAATCCCACTCATGCCCCGGCCGGAAGCTGAGCGTATAATCCGCACGCGCAACAAGGGTCATGCCCTTGTTGCCCTTCCCGAGAGGCACCTCCCTGGCATCGAGCACATGGAGTCCCTCGGGGGCAGCCTCATTCAAAAGGCTGACAAGCTCCCTGCTGGAATAGGCACGGTTCAGGTCCACATCCACGTACTCCGAGTCGCTCGTCATCCCTACCCCGAGCGGGAACGCATAGGACATCACCATGTGCGGACTGTAGCCTTCCGAAAATGTCACATCCACACCGGCCCTCCGGAGCAGCTTCTGAAAGCATCTCATCATATCGAGATGTCCGATAAATTTCAAAAGTCCCTGCTTGCTGTATTGGATCCTGACTCTCATATCCGGAGCACCTTCTTTCCGTCCACCTCGTCATAGCAGATGCCGCATTTATATTTCATCGCACCGCAGGCGTTGCAGTTTTCCCTGCAGTTCGGTGTCACAATACCGTCTAGCGCCCTGTGCCATTCATCCAGCAGAAACTTCTTTGTCACACCGCAGTCGATGAAGTCCCATGGCAGAAGCTCGTCCTCTGTCCGCTGCCGCCTGGTATAAAATGCCAGGTCCACTCCGGTCTTCTCCATCGCAGATACCCATCTGTCCCAGTCCCAGTATTCTGACCAGGCATCAAACAGGGCCCCCTGTCTGTAAGCCTCCTCGATCGCAGCGCCGACTCTCCGGTCACCCCGCGCCAAAAGTCCCTCGAGCACCGTCACGTAGGCCTCATGCCAGTTGTAGCGGATGCTCTTGTGGTTTTTCATATCCTTCACTTCATGATTGACCGTCGATGCAAAACCCAGATAATCACCCGGGTCATACATCACCGCCCACTGGAAGGGTGTGAATGGCTTCGGGACAAAGAAGGACGTTGATATGGAGATACTGCACTTTCCGTTTCGCTCTTCCTTCGGGATCTCATAGTACTCCTCCGCGATCTTCTCCGCCAGATGGGCGATATCCTTCCGATCCTCCTCCGTCTCTGTCGGCTGGCCGAGCATGAAATACAGCTTCACCTTGTTCCAGCCGCCTTTGAAGGCTTCCCCTGCGCCATGAAGAATATCCTCCTCCGTCAGCCCCTTGTTGATGACATTGCGAAGCCGCTGTGATCCGGCTTCCGGAGCGAAGGTCAGCGAGCTCTTGCTGACATCCTGTACCTTGCTCATCACATCAAGCGAGAACGCATCGATTCTCAGGGACGGCAGCGAGATGTTAACCTGCCTCTGTCCATACTGCCCGATCAGGTAGTTCACCAGCTCCGGGAGGCAGGGATAATCGCTCGTCGACAGACTGCTGAGCGAAATCTCATCCTGCCCGCTTTCCCTCAGGAGCTGATCCGCCTGCTTCTTCAGAACCTCGGCGCTTTTGTGCCGGTTTGGTCTATAGATCATGCCTGCCTGACAGAACCGGCAGCCGCGGATGCAGCCACGCATGACCTCGAGCACCACTCTGTCCTGCGTCACCCTCATGTAAGGGACGATGGGTTTATCAATATATGGTGCCTCATCCAGGTTCGCCACAGCCTGCTTCCGGATGCGGCGGGGAAGTCCCGGATAAGCCGGATCCGGGGAAAATGAAGCCAGCGTCCCGTCATCATGATAGACCGGTGTGTAGAATGCAGGCGCATAGATCCCCTCGATCTGCCCTGCCCTGTACAGAAACTCACGCCGTGAAGTCCCGGCTTTCCTGCACGCCTTGTACAAATCGAGCAGCTCGTCGTATACCGTCTCTCCTTCCCCGATGTAGAACAGATCAAAGAAATCAGCGATCGGCTCCGGGTTGTAGGCACACGGGCCGCCTCCGATCACAATCGGCATACTCCCGAGGGGTGCATCCAGCCGCTCCTTCGCATGAAGCGGAATCCCCGCAAGGTCCAGAAGCTGAAGCACATTTGTATAACAAAGCTCATACTGCAGCGTAATGCCGAGAAAATCGAACACCTTCACGGGATCCTGTGATTCCAGCGCAAAGAGCGGAATCTTTTTCTGGCGCATGATGTGATCCAGGTCTGCCCATGGAGAATAAACCCGCTCACACCAGGTATCCGTTCTTCGGTTAAACATGGAGTACAGAATCTGAATGCCCAGGTGAGACATCCCGATCTCATAGACGTCTGGAAAGGCCATACAGAAGCGGATATCGATCGTCGACTTATCCTTCCGGACGACGTTCAGCTCGTTTCCGAGATACCGCTCCGGCTTCTCAACCTGGAGCAGAATTTTCTCCGGAAGCGCCAGTTTATAGGATGATGTTGATTTCTGATTCATTCAAATCTCCTGTGGTCGATTATTTCGTGATGATTTCGTATAAAAAAACAGCCCTGATAACCTTCACATCATATCATGGGCAGCCCTTTTGATTCAAATGAAAAGCAATGGCCGCAGCAATTCCAGCAGCTTTCATCTATGGGGAACTCTGCTGGCCGCTTTATCTGTACATGCTAATCCACGGAATATTTCTTGAAAGTCTTCCGAAATCCTCTCTTCTATATTCCTCCCACTTTCCGCTGCTTTCTACCCGGATCAGCCGGTCTGCGATTGCGAGGGAATCTGACAGTCCGATGCTGAACAGCACAACCGCGATTCCCTCCTTCAGAAGTTCCTCGTTGATCTTCCAGATTTCGAACCGATCCTGCACATCTGCCTGGTGAAACGGCTGGAATTCAATAATCACTTTGGGTCGCTGCAGAAGGAGTCTGCAGTAGAGAACTTCATATCGCTCCCGCTTGCTCATAGACTGGATACTTTTGTCCCATAAATCATGGCCAAGAATTCGTTTCAGCACTTCCCGCAGGTTTCTTCTGGCTCTGCCGTCCCGCCAGACTGCTGGATACCGGTAGTCCATCGTCATCGCAACGTTGTCAAAGAATGTCAGGTCCGGAAACAGGTTTTTCTCATCCGGATTTCTTGACAGGATGGCAACATCCTGGACATCTTTCCTGTCCCAGTGTTTTCCCTCCACATCGATCTCTCCAGATAGCGTTGCTACACCCTCCAGATAGGCCTTTTCGATGGTTTCATACACATGGTTATCCAGAAACTGAATACAAAGGCATTCGCCCTTCCTGACCGAAAATCCGAATTTTTTCAATTCCCGGCAGCTGATGCCCGACTGGCGAAACACTTCCGGAGCATGTTCGTTCAGCACCCGGTTCTGCGTATACATCCTGACACTTTTGGAGAACTCAGCAGAATAGACTTCACAGACCTGCTTCAATGCATCTGCCTCATCCAACACCGATAGAATGCCTCCTCCTTTCATGATGCCAATCTGCCCGCAGACCCCCTGCAGCGTTTCCAGATGAGAGCAAAGGAAGAGAAATGAAGTTCCCTTTTCAGCATAATGCCGAATCAGTTTTCCGAATTTCTCCAGATCCCTGTCTGATAGTGCATTATCAATGTTCTGCAGAATCACCAGTCTGCTGCCGCTGCTGATTCCCTTCAGAAGTTCAATCGAAACTTGTTCATACGCAGACAGCTTCCCAACCGGCTGGTAGGGATCGATCTGAAGCCCTGCCTCCTCCAGATAAGGTCTGAATGCCTCCTCCATCAGACGGTCATGTAAGATCTCATAGTGTTTTTCAGCCTGAAGAACAAAGATGTTGGTCAGTGTATTTTGCTCATGGATCAGAAAGCCCCGTTCATCAATCCAGGTGATTCGATTCCGCTTTCTGGGAAACTGTCTCCAGGAATTAACCCGCTCCCCACAGTAATAGACACAGCCATTATAGAGGACTTTGTTAAACAGCAGCACATCGACCAGTTCTTTCGCACCATAACCATCCACCAGAAGAAGGCCCATAATCTGCCCGGCTGCAACTGACAACTCAAAATTCCGGAGATAGGTTTTCCCATTTTTCCGAAAGGTCACATTGCTCATCCGCAGTATTTCCGTCCTCATATCAGATCTCCCACCATGGCTGTCGCATACACATCCCTTACGATAGATTCTTTACCTTCTCGATCTCGTTTTCTGAATAGACACAAGGGAGCGTAATATCCACATCCGTCCCATGGTTTTCGATCGAATAGACATGTATATGGTAATCCTCCCCAAAGATAAGATGGATTCGGTTACTGACATTGGCAAGCGCGATTGAACCGCTTCCCTCGCCTCTTCCAATATCCGGATCTGTATTCATGCGACTGTTCAGCTTCTGGAGCGTTTCCTCGTCCATCCCGACGCCATTATCTGATACACGGATCAGGAGCAGCCGGCCGCTTCTCCTGATGATAATTCTGGATATTCCCTCCCCGAGCTTCAGTTCTGTTCCGTGGATAATGCTGTTCTCAAGAATCGGCTGCAGCGTCAGTTTTGGAATCAGGCAGCCTGAAAGCTTGTCCCACTCTTCATCCTTGACAATTTCAAGTTTCAGTCTGTCCCCGAACCGGAACTGCTGAATCCGGAAGTAGGTCTCGCAGTTTTCCAGCTCCTCTTCAATGGTCACCAGATTCTCCACCTTGCTGATTGTATACCGGAAGAAGGTTGCAAGCGCTTCCGACATCTCCGCAACTGTAGCATTTCCCTCCAGAAGCGCTTCACTACGGATTCCATCCAGCGTATTGTATAAAAAATGCGGATTAATCTGATTCTGAAGAGCCAGATACTGAATCTGTCTTTTATTCATCATATGATACTGCTGGGAGTGACGAAGATCGTAGGTTTTTTCTATTACTTTTCCGAAAGCCGGTGACAGCATCACCTCACCCTGCGGATTTGGTTTTTCTTCCGGAAAATATCCTTCCCCTATTCTGGTAAGCAGCCGCTGAATCTGTCTCCATGGATTGCGAATCCAGTAATGAAAGACCAGTAATGCAGCAGCAAGCAGAATACCAGCTGCTGCACATAAAAACAGGCGAGCTGTGTCATCCTTTTCTACCATTACCGCCAGTAGAACAAAAACCAGGTAAGACGCCAGCATCAATGCTGCAAAGAAGCGAATTCTCCAGCTCAGGTATCTGCTATTCTTCATGCTCATACTGCTTACCCATACAATTTCCGGAATACGGTTGGTTTGATTCCATTCAATTTGATAAATGTCTTTGTGAAATATTTCACATCGTTATAACCAACCCTTCCCGCAATTTCCGAGACCGGAAGACTTGTCTGCTGCAGATACCGTTTGGCCGCGTCCATCCGGACACCAATTAAATAGTGTGCAAAACCGTCTCCAGTCACTTTCTTGAACTGACTGCTGAAATAGTTCGGTACAAGGCCGGCAATTTCACTGACCTCCTCCAGTGTCAGCGGTTCTGCATAATGCTCCATGATATAGCGGCGTGCAAGCCGGATTGGTCGTTCATCCAGCTCCTTCTCACCCTGGCTGATCGCCCCAATCAGTTCCCGATAGTATTGGCTTGCTGCCGTAAATACCTCATCTGCCGTGGAACTGTTTTCAAGCGCCCTGAACCCACGATCCGTCAGCTCCTTCATCGCAGGAAGCTGAAGCTCCTGTGATGAACATCCAATGACAGTTTTCACCACCTGGAAATATTCCCATCCCCGTGCATTCATGCATCCAGCACATCCCCGCCTCAGGTCCCGGACGGCTGCATCAATCCCGGCCAGGTCTTTCAATTCGACAGCATTGGCAGCCTGTTCCCAAAATCGCACAAGAAGCGGCTGAACATCCAGACCGGCTGTATCCGCATCCATCTGATACAGCCGACCGCATCCATGCAGAATCCGGTCACCGACTGCCATCTGCGCATGCCGGAAAGATGCCGGGAGATCCTGCGGAATCTCGCAGCGTTCTCCTGCTCCCATGGTAAAATTCCACTTTCCGAAAACATCATTCTGTGCCTGCAGACTGACAATGCTCCTGCGGAGGGCTGAATCTACTCTCCTCTCCTCACCATTCTTTTCCAGAATTACACCACACAGAATACTGCCGGATGATGCCACCGCAAGGTCATATACAAAAGGAGCCAGTTCCGTCTTCACCAGCCGCTGGGCTGTGTCAAAAGCACCGCGCCGGATTCTGTCCGGATTGCTGCACGCTTTCTCATCTGCTTTTATGCAGAACACGAGAAACCGCCCCTTCCCAGTTTCAATCCTGTTTTGTTTCTTCAAAGCTGAAGATGAATAGTCACGTACAACACCGTGAATCAGATCCAGGGCAAGCGCTGCTTTCACCTTGTCCAGATTTTCTTCATTTTCCTGCACAGCCGTTCGGAGCGCCTGCTCTCTTTCATTCTTTCTCCCGATTTCTGAAGCAATCTTCTCAAGGGTATCATTGAGCTCCTGTTCATTTACAGGCTTTAGCAGATACCCGCTCACACCCAGGCTGATAGCCTCCTGCGCATAGGAAAAATCGGCATATCCACTGATGACGATAAAGCGGAGCTCCGGGTTCAGACCGTGGGCTTGAGCAATCAGCTCAAGCCCGCTGATCCCCGGCATCCGGATATCTGTAATCAGAATATCAGTATGATTCTTCGTAAGCAGGTCGATGGCTTCCGGACCGTTCGATGCCATTCCATCGACCTGCATGCCAAATTGTTCCCAGTGCCCCAGCATTCTGATCAGGCGGCAGATCCGATTCTCATCGTCCGCAATTACAACGTGAAGCATAGGTACATCCTCTTTTAATTTAATGACGACTTTCCCTGCGCCAGCGCAACCGCTACTGACAAAGATGGATCGCAGTAAGGAACCAGTGTCGCCTGAATCGCATGGTACAGATCAGGCTTTCCAGGCCATACTTTGCCTGAGACGTGATTCTCACGGTCCAGCTCGTGGAACCAGGAGCCATGGACATGATCCAGCACAAATCGGTCGAGATATGCCATAAACATCGCATACCGCTCCGCATATTCTGCTTTTCCGGTTACCCGGTAGAGAACTGCCGATGTATTGATCGCCTCCGCCAGTACCCAGTGCATCCGTTCATGCACCACAGGCTTCCCGTCCCAATCTGTCGTGTAGACGAGTCCCGGCGCCCCATCGCTGTCCCATGCATCCGCGACAGCCCTTCCATACAGGTGCTCCGCGGCCTCCACATAGTACGTTCTCAACTCCCTGTCTGCATCGTCCGGATACATGGAGCGTGCAAACTGGGTAATCAGCCTTGCCCATTCAATCCCATGGCCGGGTGTTGCACCGAATGGCTTGAACTGATCATCCGGATGATCCTTGTTGAAGTCCGGCTGCGGCACCCAGTCTTTGGAATAGTGCTCCGGAATTCTCCAGCTGCAATCCTTCGCCCAGCCTATTACATGATCAATAATGCTCTTAGCCCGATCATGATATTCTGTATCTTCTGTAACATCATAGGCTGCAAGAAACGCCTCTACCGAATGCATATTGGCATTGAGTCCGCGGTATGGGCTGAGTTCTGTAAATTCTGTATTCCAGTTATCATATGCCAGTCCGCTCTTTTCATCCCAGAACTTTTCCGTATAGGTATCCAGTGCAAGCCTCAACAGGTTTTCAGCTCCTGTCCCCTTTGTGCAGGCAATCCCTGATAGAGAAGAAGCGCCTGCCTTCTCTGCCAGAACAAGCGAGGAAGACGCAAGAATCGCAAAAGCATGTGTATAGCACAGTTTTCCGGAAACCGGTGTGCCGTCTGCCTTGATTCCTTCAAACCATCCACCGTTTTTCTCATCCCTGGCACCTTTTGCAAGCCCTCTCATCGCGTCAAAAGCCTGCTGCTCATACTGCTTTTCCCCAAGCAGATACCCCAGCACATAGCTGTGAGCATAGCGTGCCGTCTCATAGGTATCCCGGCTTCTGTCTGTCCAAGGCGTTCCATCATCGCCAAGGTAATAAGCTGTCCCGTCCGGAGCTGCAAATTTTTTTCCAAATTCGAGAAGCGCATCCCGGACCTTCTTCATGAATTCTTTGTTTTCTGCTGCGTCCAACTGATATTTTCTGTCCATATCATCCGTCTCCTGTTTATCCATTATGTTTTTCTCGGGGTTCCCGTTTTTCTCAGTACCTCAGCACTTCAGACTGTTTATTCAAGTATACAACAGTCAGGCTGATTCATCATCTGTATTTAGCTATTTAGCCTATGTATATGATGCAAAACAGAAAAAGCCGCCGGGCTCCCGGCAGCTTTTTCTGCTGTTTTTGCTTTGCAATACAACCTTCAGGTTTCTCAGCCGTTCACATTGTCCTTCGTCAGAACTGTGACCCCTGTATCAACCGTCACACCGCCAAGGTTCTCGCCATTCATTACCTTGATGCAGGCCTTGACGCCGAGTTTTCCCATGACATCCGGGTTCTGAGCCATTGTGCATGCCAGATAACCATCCGTAATCAGACCTTTGATCGTATCAGATTTATCGAATCCAACGCCAATCAGGTCTGCATTTCCGGAAGCCTTGATCGCATTTCCAACTCCTGTTGAAGAACCTTCATTGGTTCCATAGATGCCGACAACTCCCTGCGTAATGTAATTCTCTGCCTCGCTCTGTGCCTTGGAAGCATCGCCATCGCAATACTGTGTCTCAAGAATATTAAAATCCGTGCCATTAAATGCATCACGGAAGCCCTGTTCACGGTCAACAGCTGTCTGTGTGGACGCATTGACATTCACAATTCCAATATCTCCCTTGGTGATACCCTTGTCCTTCAACCCTGCGATCATCTGCTCACCAGCCGTCTTTCCAGCCGCCTTATTGTCGGTCGAGAACGTTGCCTCCGCATCAAGGTTTGCCGGGGAGTCAACATAGACAATCTTGATTCCTGCTGCCTGTGCGTCCTTGAGTGCCCCAGTGATGGCATCCGGACCATTTGCCGCAATCATAATCGCATCGTAACCTGCTGCTGTCGCATTGTTGACCATCTCAATCTGCTTTGCATCATCCTTGGTATCCGGAGACATAAAGTCCACCGTGACACCGTCAGCTTTCGCTTCTTCCTGAGCGCCGTTGTTCATGTTAACCCAGTGCTGGTCGATGGAGTCCATCGTAATCAGTGCAAACTTGTATGCCTTGTCCGGCGTCACCTTCTCTGCAAGAAGCTCCTCTGCTGTCGGAGCGGATCCGGAAGCTTCTGTGGAAGTCTCCGTCTGACTCTCTGCGAAGACCGGTGCCGCGGCAAGAAGAGACCCTGCCATAGCCGCTGAGCACATAATGGAGATAAGTTTTCTGTTCATAGCTGATTCCTCCTGTTTTGGAATGTTTTGATATATTTTCCCTGCTTCCGAAAACCCGGAAAGGGATGTTCACCATCTGAAATCTTCAGTTCTTTTTTCTGTTTCTCAAAAGAATATCTGCAAGAACTGCCAGAACAACAATCACGCCAATGACGATTCTCTGAATTCCGACCTGCGCATGGACCATGTTGAGTCCATTTTCAAGAACCTGCCAGACACCGGCACCGGCAAATGTTCCAAGCAGAAGACCCGAACCTCCGAGAGGAGAAACTCCTCCGATGACACCAGCTGCGACACCGTACATCTCATACATATTTCCCGCTTCCATATTGCCCATGCTTGCCTGCGCACAAAGGATCACACCAACAACTGTTGCGCAGAATGCACTCACAAGATAAGTGATGGTGGTTGTCTTGTTGACATCAACACCTGCAAGCCTTGCAGCGTCGACGTTGGAGCCAACTGCATAGATATGTCTGCCTGTCCGCGTCTTCGAAAGGATGAAGAAGAATACGATAAATATAATCAACGCGATCCAGAAGGTATTGTAGATGCCAAGAAATTTCCCATAATAGAACAGGTTCTGAAAATGATCTGCCACCGGCTTGGAAAGCGTACTGTTGATGCTGTCCGTATTCCGGTTATTATTCACAATATAGCCGACACCTCTTGCAACAAACATCGTTCCAAGCGTTGCAATGAAAGGCGGAAGCTTGAATTTTCCGACGAGGAATCCATTGATAACTCCAATCAGGAGCCCGCATGCCAGTGCAACCAGAATTGCCAGTGCCGGATGAACTCCCATCGTCATCAGCTTTGCCACCAGCATCGTACTCATTGCAACGACCGATCCGATCGACAGGTCGATGTTTCCTGTGATCATGACATAGCTCTGTCCGATTCCAACAAGAAGGTACTTGGACATCGATCTGAGCACATTCAGGAAGTTCATCAGGGAAAACACCTTGGTGTTGATGATTCCGAAAACAATATAGATAACAACCAACCCTGCAAAGGCCGTCAGTGCGTTTCTCATTCCTTTGATTTCAAAGAAACGCTTCCATGAACTTCTCTTCTTCATTCCGTTCCTCCTCACTGTTTTGCCTGAAAGCTGGTGGCGTATTTCAGGATCAGATCCTGAGTCGCTTCTTCTCTGGAAAGCTCTCCTGTAATCTGCCCGTCACACATCACCAGAATTCTGTCTGCAATTCCCATGACCTCCGGCATCTCGGAGGAAGCAAACATGACTGCGATTCCCTGCTGTTTGAGCTTGTTCATCAGGTTATAGATTTCTACCTTTGCACCAACATCAATTCCCCTTGTCGGTTCATCAAACATGACAACCCTTGAATCTCTTACCAGCCATTTACCGACAACCACCTTCTGCTGATTTCCCCCTGAAAGCGTATCGGCATTCACATTCTCGTTCGGTGTCTTGATGGAGAGATCTTGAATCGCCCTGGCGCACATTTCCTCCTCCTTTGAGGAAGAGAGAATACCGCTCTTTCCACCAATGATGTCAAGATTTGGAAGCGCAATGTTTTCTCGGATGCTGAGCTTCACACACAGTCCGTCCTTCCGTCTGTCTTCCGGGGCCAGGACAATTCCCGCCTTGATCGCGTCTTCCGGCTTTCTGATCCGAATCTGCTTTCCATCCAGGAAAAACTCTCCGCTCTCTCTCGGGTCAACGCCAAAAATAGCTCTTGTTGTCTCCGTTCTTCCGGCTCCCATCAGCCCTGCAAATCCGACAATCTCCCCCTCATAGAGAGAAAAGTTGATATCCCGTACCTGACGGCCTGCATTGAGATGGCGAACCTCGAATACTTTTCTGCCTCGTTTGCAGGTAACTCTCGGAAACTTGTCCTTGATCTCCCGCCCAACCATATTTCGGATAATTTCATTCATCGAGAAATCACTGAATTTTCCGGATGTGATATATTTCCCATCCCTCATAATAGTGACCCGGTCTGCGATCCTCGGAAGTTCCTCCAGTCTGTGTGAGATGTAGATAATGCCTTTTCCCTCTTCCCTGAACTTTCGGATAATACGGAACAGGTTCTCAATCTCCCGCGAAGTCAGTGCAGAAGTCGGTTCATCCATCACAAGGATCTTTGCATTGGTTGAGAGCGCTGTCGCAATCTCTACCATCTGCTGTTTGGAAACAGGCAGATTTCTCACCACCTCTGTCGGCTCAATGTCTGCATCCAACTCATCGAGATATTTTCTTGCGATTTCGTTCATCTGTGCGTTCTGAAGGACAACACCCTTGTATAATTCTCTGCCAAGGAACATATTCTCTGCGACCGTCAGATCATTACACATGTTCATTTCCTGATGGATAATCGCGACACCTGCGTCCCGGGCACTGTTTGGATTCAGTGATTCCACCTGTTTCCCGAAGATCTCCATCGTCCCGCTGTCTTTCGTGTAAACCCCGCTCAGGATCTTCATCAGTGTTGACTTTCCAGCGCCATTTTCCCCAAGCAGAGCAAGCACTTCTCCTGACCGAAGTTCCAGACTGACGTCGTCAAGTGCCTTGACCCCGGGGAACGACTTACAGATATGTTCCATACGCACAATTACATCACTCATATTCCTCCATCTCCGTCATGTTTCTGGCACTAATGAATATTTCTATATTCTATAACTGTTATTTCAACCACTGTTACAAGTATATTTCGATATACATTGTGCATAAAGTACAGATACTTCAGATAAAGGGGGATTTTTTTCAGGTTTGCTATAAAAAAAATAAAAGCCCAGGCATCATTCTGCCAAGGCTTTTATCCTGTATGGATGCTTAATTGTTTTTTGTTATGGACGCGGCAGCCTGCAGTCTCTCCTCCAGGCTGTCGCTCTGATTATACCATTGTCGTACCGCCATCAATGGCAAGAACCTGCCCGGTGATTTCCCGTGCAAGATCAGAAGCGATAAAGGCTGTAGCCCATGCAATATCTTCCGGCTGCTGGGCATGTCCCATCGGAATCATTCCCTGAACAGAAGCATTCCAGAGCTTTTCTCGCTCTTCGGATGACAGTTCTCTCTTATCGTCCGGATTCCAGCCATGAGCCATTCCATCAAGTATCTCTTCCCACATGGAAGTCCGGATAATGCCTGGTGCGATACTGTTGACCCGGACTCCGTATGGCGCGGCCATCTTAGCGGCGCTCTGCGTAAGGCTGATCACAGACGCCTTTGACGCACAGTAAGCCTGCAGCATCGCCATTCCGCCACGACCTGCGATTGAAGAAACCGTGACAATATTTCCATGCTTCTGCTTTTCCATGACCGATAATCCATGCTTTAAGGCATGAATGGTTCCAAGCACATTGATATCAAACAGGCGCTTCACTTCTTCATCAGAAGTATACATGACATCTTCGATGGAGATCACTCCTGCTGCATTCACAAATACATCAAGTTTCCCGCCGCCAAAATCAACGGCATCGTGGAGAAGCTTCTTGACATCCTCTTCTTTTGCGACGTCGCATCTGGTGAAGCCTGATTTGCGGCCCATGGCCTCGATCTCTTTGACCGTTTCCATGCCCTGATCTTCTTTTCGATTCCCGAGATATACATCTGCACCTGCTTTCGCAAAGGTAAGCGCCATAGCCTTCCCGAGCCCACGTCCTGCGCCAGTTACCAATACAGTTTTTCCGGTAAAATCAATGCTAAGTCCCATCCTGCATACCTCCTTCTTCAATAGAAATAGATTCTTTAAAACGTAGTTGTTGAAGCCTTCGTACATATACTAGCACGCCCGGAATATACGTGTAAAGTAGATTGTGCATTATTTTTTTGTATTCTATTATTTAGGCGTCTATTTATTTACATGATATTTTCAGGGATGCCTCCACCATCAGGATCATGCTATAATGACGCAAAAGGAGGAAACGAAGATGTCAGAATTTGAACATGTTACGCCGGAGGAAGCCGGGATCGACTCTTCCGCGATTGAAGCCTTCCTTAGGGAAGAAAAGAAGGCCGGCGTGGAACTTCACAGCTTTATGATTGTCAGAGATGGAAAAATTGCCGCCGAGGGCTGGGCTTCGCCATATAGAAAAGACCTGAGGCATCCGATGTACTCATTTTCAAAGACACTGACTGCAACAGCAGTCGGCTTTGCCGTTCAGGAGGGGCTCCTGTCACTCGATGATCGGCTGACCGACCTGTTTCCGGAGTACTGCCCTCCTGTTATTTCCGATCATCTTGCAAAGGCTGATCTGCGCAGTCTCCTGACAATGAGCTGCGGTCACAAGAGCGAAATGACCATGGCGGAGGCAGAACGCTTTGACGGGAACTGGATTCGCGCATTTCTCGCGCATCCCTTCCACTTTGCTCCGGGAACGATGTTTCAGTACAACACCTGGGGAACTGATCTGGCGGCTGCAGCCCTCCAGAAGAAGTCCGGTCAGACGCTGATTGAATACCTGACACCCAGGCTTTTTGAACCGCTCGGCATCACAGATGCCACCTGCGCTTCAAGAAACATGGGGGATGATTTCACAAAAACCGTGCAGGGCGGCGGCTGGGGCATGAAGCTGACCACGCTCGACATGGCAAAGTTCATCTGGTTTCTGGAGCAGGACGGGGTCTGGGACGGAAAGCGTCTGCTCAATCATGACTATATAGCGCAGATGTCCGCCCGACAGATTGAAACCGACAATGAGATTTACAACAACGGAGACATCGCATCCAACTGGCTGAAGGGCTATGGTTTTCAGAACTGGCAGTGCGACGTCCCCGGGATCTGGCGTGCCGATGGGGCATTCGGGCAGTTCGGTCTGGTCATCCCGCAGAAAAACGCCGTTGTTGTTCTGACCTCCTGCGCGCTGAACACGGAAGCGGAGCTGAATATTGTCTATGATACGCTGCTTCCTGCAATGAAAGGAGACGGTGCAGCTGAACCTCTCCCGGAGAATCAGGCGGCGCTTTCCTCCCTTCGCTCCTGTCTGGAAGACTGGCAGCTTCCTGTCCTCTGGGGGATACGGGCTCCTCTGCTTGAAAAACAATACGGAAAAATCCGCTACATCGCAGATTCTGACTCGTATCCTTCTGTAGAGGACTTTATCGCAGGTCCCGGATACTTTGAAAAAGACGGGCTTTCGATGAAGGCGGTTACCTTCCGGTTCGAGGACAATGTCGCGTACCTTGACTTTGAACTCAACAAAAAGGCTGAACATGCTGCGCCTGCTTTCGCGTTTGACCCCTTCAGTCCTGCCGGCCGCACGATTCCGAAGGGAAATGAGCATCTGATCTGCCATGATGATGATCCGGCTGATGCGGTCACGCAGACACTTGCAGTCGGAATGGATGGCAAGGTACGCACAAGCCGCCTGACACGCTACAGCTTCACGGCATCCGGTACCTTCACCAGCCCGTCAACCTTTGACATCAATGTCCGGAACACGGAGATGATCGAATCGGTCAATATCCGTGCAACCTTCTTCCGCGGCATGCTGAATCTCGAGGCCGTGGGGTCGATTCCGGAAAACAACGTCCTGACCATCCGGGACATCTCCGGTGTTCATTTCAGCTCCCAGAGCTGACCGGGACATCATCCTGATCGCTGGTATGCCCCTCTCATCTGTACCACCTGACGGAAAATGCAGCACCTGACGGAAAACCGGGAGTCTGGATCTCTCTAGTCTCCCGGTTTTCCATATACTGTGTTATGTTTCTCTCGCTATCAGCGTCTTCCAGAAGTCTTCCCGCCGGAGCATGTAGGCGGGAACGTCCATTCCATAAACGCTCTGAAGCAGGCTCCGGCTCAGCACTTGATCTCCTGGCCCTGCCGCAAGTACGCGTCCATCCTTTAAAAGAACAAGGTCATCTGAAAGATCCAGCGCCAGTGACAGATCATGGCAGACACTGATCAGGGTGTTGGGAACGGTCCTGCCATCTGGCAGCGTCGTCTGTCGCTTTTTCCAGCGGATCAAAAGCTCTGCGAGCTCTGCCTGGTATTGGAGATCCAGGCTGCTGGCCGGTTCATCCAGCAGCAGAATCGGTGTTTCCTGGGCAAGCGCCCGGGCAAAGAATACACGCTGAAGCTGCCCGCCGGATAGCTCTGTGATCGGACGATCCGCAAGCTCCTGCAGGCCTGCCTCCTCCAGACTCCGCTGTACTACTATCCGGTCCCGCATGCCGCGCTGTCCTCTTGCGTACCGCGCCATCTCCACGGTTTTCCTCACCGAATAGGCAAAGCCAACCGGAAAGAACTGACTCATCAGCGCACAGCAGCAGGCAATCTCCCGGCGTTTTTTCTCGGCAAGAGGTTCTCCGAAAAGATAGATCTCCCCCTCTGATGGGATGATTCCCGCAAGTGCGCGGAGAAGGGTGCTTTTTCCGGCACCGTTCGGACCGATAATTCCCAAGGCGCTTCCTGATGGGATTACAAGGTTTACATCCCGCAGCACCATGTTTTTAGAATCCTTCGGTCGCTTCTTCCCATAAAAGGCATAGAGATTCCGGACTTCGAAAGCCGTATTCATGTCTGTCCCGGCAAGGCCGGCTCTCGTTGACTTACCCATTCTTTCCTCCCTGCACATAGAGCCAGATAAAAAAAGGAGTGCCTGCCAGGGCAGTCACTGCCCCGACCGGAATCTCCCTGGGTGCAAGAAGCGACCGTGAGAGCATGTCGCATAGAGCCAGGAAAGCCCCGCCAAAAAGGAAGGACAGCGGCAGCACCTTCTGATTCTCGGTTCCGAAAACCCTGCGCACCGCGTGGGGCGCTACAAGATCCACGAAGCCGATGGTTCCGGTAAAACATACCACAGCTCCCGTGAGAAGGGTGCCCAGGACAAGGGCAAAAAACTTCCCCCTTTTCACATTCACCCCCAGAGAGAGGGCATTTTCATCCCCAAAAGACAGAATGTCCAGCTCCCTCGAATGGAGAACAAGGAGCAGCAGGCCTGAGAGACAGATGGGAGTCAGAATTTCCACATGGTACCATCGCATGCCCGAGAAGGACCCCATCTGCCAGAGAATCAGCTGCTGCAGCCGGTTCCCTGCGAACGAGGAGAGCAGCGTCAGGAGTGCATTCACAAACAGAGACACCGACATCCCCATCAGAATCACCGTGTGTGTCTGCAGGGAACTGCTGATGCGGGAGGAAATGACAAGAACCACCGCGATCACAAGAAATCCCATGAAAAAAGCGGTTACCGGCAACAGGAACGTTCCAAGTACCGGCAGCGAGATTCCGGACGCGATCACGATCGCCGCCCCGAGAGAAGCGCCGCTGGAAACCCCCAGTGTATAGGAAGAGGCCAGGGGATTCTGCAGAATGGTCTGCATCACTGCCCCCGAGAGAGACAGGGCACCACCCGACAGAAAAGCCATCGCCACCCGTGGCATACGAATATCCCATAGAATCGAGACAAGCGAAGGATCCAGGTCTGAAATATCTCCTGTTCCGGTCAGTTTTCCCCAGATTATCCGCAGGGATTCTGCGGGCATGATAGCAACACTCCCAACGCCCACACACAGAGAAAACACACAGGCAAGGAACAAAGTCATCCCTATGACCGCTGCGCCCTGTCCTCTCCTCCTTTTTACTGCAGGCTTATGATCATTGTGCAAAAGGATCCTCCATCCCGTCATATGCCTCCGGGTAGATGTCCTTTGCCATATCGATCATCGCACTCACAACATGCTGATTTGGCTGATTCAGCAGATTGGCGTCAATGTAATAGACATCCTTGTTTTTCACCGCGGTGACGTTCTCCCAGCCGGTCAGCGAGAGAAGTGTATTGACGACATCCTTGGTGTAATTATCTGTTGTCAGAATCACATCCGGGTTCATGGCAATCGCAGCCTCCTCGGAGATTGACGGCCACGCGTCCTCCTGGTCCGCTGTCAGGCTTACCGCGCCGATGTCTGTGATTGCCTCGGTGATGTAGGTGTCCTTTCCGGCAGAGTAAATCGCCGGAGAATCTGAGGTCGGTGTTGAGATTTCATAAAGAACAGACTTTCTCTCCTCCTTTGGAATGCCATCGCCAATCTTCTTGATATCGGCTACAGCAGATGAGTAGTCACGACTGATCGCCTCTGCCTTGGCCTGTGTGCCGGTGCAGTCCCCCACAAAGGTGATGCTTTCCCCGATTTCGTCAAGCGATGAAGCACTTGGGATATCCGCGGTGCAGATGCCGGCTGCACGCACTGCGGCATAGACATCGGTCCCACCCGAGCTGCTCATCCCTGTCGTAAACACAATGTCCGGCTTCAGGGAAACAATCGACTCATTGTCAGGCTGCATCATATCATAGGCCGGCAGGTTTTCAGGAAGCTCATCCCCATAGTACTGCTCGGAATAGGTATCCACGCCGACCAGCTTGTCGGAAATTCCCAGGTCAATCAACAGCCTCGTGACAGAAGGCGCCATCGATATGATCTTGTCGACCTTTTCCGGCACCGTGATCTCATTGCCGGCAGGGTCCTTTGAAGGGAGCGCGGTATCTGCCGCTGCAGCTTCAGTCTCCGCAGCCCACGCTGCTGCAGCCTCCGTATTCTCCGTCTGCTTCGGGCTTGCCTCGCAGCACATCGCGGCGGCTGCCATCATCATCGCCGATAACGCAACTACAGACCACTTCTTTTTCATAAAATCTCCTTTCTGTCCGTGTCAGGGCATAAAAAACCACCCGACAGGAAACAAACGTTCCCGCCGGATGGCAGTTCTCCAGAATCATAAAAGCACGTTTTCTTTGATCCCGAAGAAACGCTGTGCCAGCATGCAGGCAGGTATCTGGCTCGGAGCCCTCGCTCCACACAGTAGCGGCACTGTCAAGGATTCGCACCTTGTTCCCTGTTGGTCTTCCCCCGAAGCCTGTGCTCCATCAGGAAGAACCTGCATGGCAAAACTTTACCATACAGACTCCTCAAGGTCAATGCACGTAAAATACAGCTTATGCAGCAAAATGCCCCGAAGCTTGGCATTCCTCCATGCTTCGGGGCATCTTCTGATCCTGTTGATTCTATGAGCCCTGCCGGCCTGTCTTTACAGTCCGAGCCCGCGCACCCACTTCTCGATCTCCTCCTTGTCCGGCTTTCCGTTCAGAAGGTTCGCCGGAAGGATCTTCGCGGCACCTTTGACGTTCTGGTCAAAGTCCTTGTCCACCATCGAAGCCTTGGAACCGCCGGATGTGCAGAACGGAATGATCGTCTTTCCGCCCAGATCCAGTCCGTCGAAGAATGTGAAGACTGCTTTTGGCGTCATACCCCACCAGATCGGGAACCCGACAAAGATGATGTCATACTTTCCTGCATCCTCCAGACTCTTGGCGAGCTCCGGACGAGCGCTGTCGTCGTGCATCTCCTGATTGGACCTGGAGCTTCTGTCCGTCCAGTCAAGGTCGTCATCGGTATACGGAACCTTCGGCGCAATCTCAAACAAATCGCCGCCGGTCACCTCCGCAACCGTCTCTGCCACCTGCTTTGTCCCGCCGTCCGTTGAGAAATAGGAAACCAGGACTTTCGTCGGCGCCTTCTCCGGCTCCGTCAGGTCCTTCTCCCAGAGGCCGTGCAGATTGCAGTACTCATAGACAGAAACCGCCTCGTCCCCTTCCGCCATGTAAAATACAGCCTTCGGCTCATCGCCCGGATTCAGATAACGAAGCTGTCTGCCAAAGCTTGTCTCAAGACAGATAAACGCAATATGGTGCTCTTCCGTCATCGGGTGAAGTGTGCTTCCGACCTGAACGGTGACCTTGTTTCCGTCGACTGTCACGGCCGGGACATGCTTCTCAACCGCCGCATCTGTCGTATTCGGTTCAAGAAGCGTCATCGGCTCTCCGCAGCACTTCGGTGTGCAGGCTGTCTTCTCGCCGATGAATGCCACAAAGTTTCCGCACCCGCCGCAGCGGTAAAACTGTGTTTTTCCCATAATGTCAAGCCTTTCCGGAAATGTACTTTCCTCAACGATCTATTCGTCAATGGTTATTAAAGAGTATAGCATGAATCGGACAACCTGACATGACCATTTTTACCTGTCCCGCCCCTCCAGGTGATACTGAACCCGGTTCATGACCATGTCAACCGCCACCTGGTTCATGCCGCCCTCCGGGATGATCACATCCGCATAGCGCTTGGAGGGCTCCACAAAGGCCTCGTGCATCGGCTTGACAGTCTGAAGATACTGACTGATGACACTGTCAAGGCTTCTCCCTCTCTCCTTGACATCCCGGACAATCCGTCTCAGGATCCGCTCATCCGCATCAGCATCCACAAACAGCTTGATATCCATCAGATCTCTGAGCGCCTTTGAATGGAAAATCAGGATCCCCTCCACAATAATGACTCTGGTCGGGCGGACGATCAGGGTCTGGTCAGACCGGTCATAGATCGTATAGTCGTAAAGCGGACATTCGATCGTCTCGCCGCGCTTGAGTCTGGCAAGATCCTCAATCATCCGGTCCGTGTCAAATGCATCCGGGTGGTCATAATTCAGCCGCACCCGCTCGTCATAGGTCAGGTCATGGCGTGCCTTGTAATAGTTATCGTGGTACAGGACTGTGACTTCACTGCCAAAGCGTTCCGCGATCTTGCGGGTGATTGTCGTCTTGCCGCTCCCTGTCCCGCCGGCAATCCCGATCACAATGATATCCCTGCTTCCAGCGGCCTTCGTATCTGCAGCCATCCCTCTCCACCTTTCCTTCCGCTGCGTCCATCATCGTTCATCCTTCTTCGGTCAGATTGCCGCACCGGCCACATCCCCTGTCAGCTGGACGCTCCGGATCACGGTTCCGTCCATCTCCTTCAGCGTAAAGACATCGTCCTCCAGCGTGGCATATCCCTGCACGCTCCCGCCCTTCGGGATCGAGACTGAACCCGGGTTCAGAATCCAATGTCCATCCACATAGTCTGTTCTCGGCACGTGAGTGTGCCCGTGCAGAAGGATATCTCCCTTCTTCATCGGCGGAAGATGGTTCTCATTGAAGATATGCCCATGGGTGCAGAAAATCATCCGACTGCCGAGCGGGATCAGACAATAATCAGCCAGCACCGGAAATTCGAGCACCATCTGATCCACCTCTGCCTCACAGTTGCCTCGGACACAGTACAGCTCATCCTTCAGCGGATTCAGCATGGCGATGACATCCTTCGGCGCATAGTCCTTCGGAAGATCATTTCTCGGTCCATGATAGAGAATGTCGCCGAGAAGAAGCATGCGAGGAGTCCCTTCCCGCTCCCTTGCCTCCAGCAGTTTTCTGCAGTAATAGGCTGAACCGTGGATGTCTGATGCTACAAGCAGTTTCATGTTCCCTTTCCTTTCTTACAGCTGGTTTCTTCGTCCGTACATCTTTGCAAGCCCGCCCTCGGAGGTCTCGCGGAATCTGCGGTTGATGCTCTTTCCTGTCTCATACATGGTTCTGACCGCGATGTCAAATGAAATCCGCTGGGTATCGGACAGGAAGAAGGACAGGTTGCAGCAGTTCATCGCCCGCATGGCTGCGACCGCATTCCGCTCAATGCAGGGCACCTGGACAAGGCCGAGAATCGGGTCGCAGGTCAGCCCCAGATGATGCTCGAGCGCGATCTCGGCAGCATACTGAATCTGGTTTGTGGACAGGCCATACAGGTAATCAAGTCCTGCCGCCGCCATCGCGCAGGCGGACCCGATCTCTGCCTGGCAGCCGCATTCTGCCCCGGAAATGGAGGCATTATGCTTGATCAGATTCCCGATCAGCCCGGCCACCGCAAGTCCCTTCACCATCTCCTCATCTGAAAGATTCCGGCGCTTCTGGACATACAGAAATGCCGCCGGTACAACCCCGCAGGCTCCGCAGGTTGGCGCCGTCACTACCGTCCCGCAGTCGGCATTCTGTTCCGCCGTCGCGTAGGCATAAGCAGAAATCAGCCGGCACTCCTCCACTTGCGGATGATAGTGTTCCATCTCGAAATCATACAGCTTCATGGCCTTCCGTTCAACCTTGAGCGGTCCCGGAAGATACCCTTCTGTCTCAAGCCCTTCCCTGATCGTCTGTTTCATCTGGCTCCAGACGCCTGCGAGGAAGTCCCTGATCCCGGGTTTCTCCGTGAGAAATACATACTCCGCCAGGTCGAGGCTCCTGAACCGGCAGAATTCCTCCACTTCCGCAAATGAGTTCTCCGGATACACCTCCTCTTCCTCCGGCTCCTGTCTGCCCTCGATGCGGATGTCCCCGCCGCCGATCGATGCCGCACGCATCCGGCCGATCTCCTTTCCCTCCTTCAAGGCAAAAAAGTCGAGCGTATTCGGGTGTGTCATCCCCTCCGGGATTTCATCCGAAAAGAGGACCTCAACCTTCGCCGGAGCAAACACCTCGTAAAGGACCCTGTCTGTCCCATGTCCTTTTCCGGTTTTGCTCAGCGATCCATACAGACTGACCCTGTATTGATCCGCATCCGGGTGCTCCGCCTTGAAAATTCTGGCAGCTCTCTCCGGACCCATCGTATGGGAACTGGAGGGTCCTTTTCCGATTTTATAGATTTCACGTATGGACTGCATATTCTTCTCCAATCAGCAAAGAACCCCCGGCGGCATCTGGTTACAAAAACCATGAGCCGCCAGAGGTACCGATCATTCCTGTGTGCTCAGCCCTGTGACACGCTTTTCCTCAGACCTCTCCGGTCCGGATGGAAGCCTGTGCCGCCGACAGCCGCGCGATCGGCACGCGGAACGGCGAGCAGGACACATAGTCCAGACCGATCCGGTCGCAGAACTCGATGGAGGACGGATCCCCGCCATGCTCCCCGCAGATTCCGCAGTGCAGATTCGGGTTCACATCCTTGCCGAGCTTCATCGCCATCTCCATCAGCTTGCCGACGCCGTTCTGGTCCAGCTTCGCAAACGGGTCATTCTCGAAGATCTTCGCGTCGTAGTAGGCCTGGAGGAACTTCCCGGCGTCATCGCGCGAGAAGCCGTAGGTCATCTGCGTCAGGTCGTTCGTCCCGAAGCAGAAGAAGTCCGCGTCCTTCGCAATCTCGTCCGCGGTCAGCGCCGCGCGCGGGATCTCGATCATCGTCCCGACCTCGTACTGCATGGCAATTCCGCTCTTCGCGATCTCCTCGTCTGCCGTCTTCACCACGATCTTCTTGACATAGAGGAATTCCTTGTTGTCTCCGACTAGCGGGATCATGATCTCCGGCTTCACGGTCCAGTCCGGATGACGCTTCTGCACGGCGATCGCAGCGCGGATCACCGCGAGGGTCTGCATCTTGGAGATCTCCGGGTAGGTGACATCCAGGCGCACCCCTCTGTGCCCCATCATCGGGTTGAACTCGTGCAGCGAGTTGATCAGGGACTTGATCTCGTCCACGCTCTTGTGCTTGGCATCCGCCAGCCTGCGGATGTCCGCCTCCTCGGTCGGCACAAACTCATGCAGCGGCGGATCCAGGAAGCGGATCGTGACCGGCGCTCCCTCCAGTGCCTCGTAGAGCTTCTCGAAATCGCTCTGCTGAACCGGCAGGATCTTCGCCAGCGCCTGCTCTCTCTCCTCCACCGTGTCGGAGCAGATCATCTCGCGGAAGGCCTCGATCCGGTCCTTCTCAAAGAACATGTGCTCGGTCCTGCACAGCCCGATGCCCTCAGCTCCAAGCTCATGCGCCCGCCTTGCGTCTGCCGGCGTGTCCGCGTTCGTGCGGACCTTCATTCTCCTGTACTTGTCCGCCCAGCCCATGATGCGGCCGAACTCCCCGACGATCTGCGCCTCCACGGTCGGAATGACGCCCTCATAGATCTTGCCTGTGGAGCCGTTTGCGGAGATCCAGTCCCCTTCATGGAAGGTATGTCCGTCGATCGTGAAGCAGCGGTTGTCCTCATCCATATCGATCGCGGAGACACCTGAGACACAGCAGGTGCCCATGCCCCTCGCGACGACAGCCGCGTGGGAGGTCATGCCGCCCCGGACCGTGATGATGCCCTGCGCGCTCTTCATGCCCTCGATATCCTCCGGGGAGGTCTCAAGGCGGACAAGCACGACCTTCTTGCCCCTGCTCTTCCAGGTCTTCGCGTCCTCCGCCGTGAAGACGATCTGCCCGCAGGCAGCGCCCGGGGAAGCCGGGAGACCGGTTGCGATCGGATCTGCCTTCGCCAGATAAGCCGGATCGAACTGCGGATGGAGCAGAGAGTCCAGATTCCTCGGCTCGATCATCAGCACGGCCTGCTTCTCGTCGATCATGCCCTCGTCCACAAGATCGCAGGCTATCTTCAGGGCTGCCTTTGCCGTGCGCTTTCCGTTGCGGGTCTGCAGCATGTATAGATGCTTGTCCTCGATCGTGAACTCCATGTCCTGCATGTCCTTGTAATGGTTCTCAAGGGTCCTGCAGATTCCTGTGAACTGATCATAGACCTCCGGCATCAGCTCCTTCAGCCGGTCGATCTTCTGGGGCGTCCGGATGCCTGCGACGACATCCTCGCCCTGCGCATTCAGGAGGA
>Ga0256404_1003937_pt1 | contig 29069 bp, 28 predicted proteins | sample RumenRJG_01DNA_FD_185990 | JGI IMG/M metagenome (GOLD analysis project Ga0256404, IMG submission 185990) | Bovine rumen microbial communities from Lethbridge, Alberta, Canada - RJG_01 | ecosystem: Host-associated > Mammals > Digestive system > Stomach > Rumen | place: Canada: Alberta | collected...
TTTGGGAGATTATGAAATCTTTGCCAGATGCGACGATTCAACGTGGTATCGACAGGCGGAGAAAAGAGGATGGGTGCAAGCAAGGAAAGGACTCTTCCGCCTGCCGGAACCGACTCAGGAGGACGCACCATGACGCTCTCGCAACTCGCACTTCTCTATTACAAAGAAGGCTGCAGAGGACATCCAATAAAGTCATCACAATCCAGGCTTTTGTTCTCTCAGGATTTGTGTTTCGGCAACGGGAAGTTCAAAGCAATCAGAGTCCTGCTCAAGCGTATGGGCTGGTATCCAGGACGAAGACTGACACCTGCTCACATTCAACTCATCTATTCGCGTTTGGATGAAATTTAAAAGATAATGGCTTCTGTTTCGGCAGAGGCCATTACTGCATTTCCGCATTTTCGCATTTTCGCAAAATCGGTTTTCTAACTGGCGCGCAAATTTTCTCTAACTGGAGCGTAAAAACGGAGACCGCGGGAAAAAGCGGTTCGCCAGTTTGCAATGCACTACGCCAATCGGGCAACGCGGCAAAAAGAAATGACGGAGAAAATCCGCCATTAAACATTTGATTTTCAATAAGAGCGATAGACGGGACTCGAACCCGCGACCCTCGGCTTGGGAAGCCAATGCTCTACCAACTGAGCCACTATCGCATCGGTTTTCGTCTGCAAAAATACGCAAATCTGATGAAATAACGCATAAAAACGGAGATTTTCTTTGAAAAATACAAAAAAGTTGTTATATTTGTCCCCGAAAATAATCAAAAACGATTAGAGATAGAGAGCGAAACCAACTTTATTAACCTTAAAAATAGAAACAATTATGAAGAAGAAATTTGTTTGCGCCGTGTGCGGCTATGTGTATGAAGGTGCAGAGGCTCCCGAGCAGTGCCCCCAGTGTAAGGCTCCCAAGAGCAAGTTCTCCGAGATCAAGGACGGCGAGAAGGAATATGTCACCGAACACGTGATCGGTGTGGCCAAAGGATGCCCCGCCGACATCATGGACGGCCTGAAGGCCAACTTCGAGGGCGAATGCTGCGAAGTGGGCATGTATCTGGCTATGGCCCGTCAGGCCGATCGCGAGGGTTATCCCGAAATCTCCGAGGCCTTCCGCCGCTACGCCTTCGAGGAGGCTGATCACGCCAGCCGCTTTGCAGAGCTCATCGGCGACGTGGTGTGGGACACGAAGACCAACCTGGAGAAGCGCGCCGAGGCAGAATGCGGCGCCTGCGCCGGTAAGATGGCCATCGCCAAGCGTGCGAAGGAAGAGAATCTGGACGCCATCCACGACACCGTACACGAGATGGCCAAGGACGAGGCCCGTCACGGACGCGGCTTCGACGGTCTGCTTAAGCGCTACTTCGGCAAGTAAGTGGACGAGAGAGAGAGAATACTGAGTCTGCGCCGTCAGTTGGACGAGTGCAACAGAGCTTACTACGTGGACAACAGCCCGTCAATCTCCGACATGGAGTTTGACGGGCTGATGCACGAGCTCGAGCGGCTGGAGGCCCTGCACCCCGAAATGGACGACCCCGATTCGCCCACAAGGCGCGTCGGCAGCGACCTCAACGGCAGCTTCGAGACCGTCGCCCACGAGCGGCCGATGATTTCTCTTTCGAATACGTATAACGAAGAGGAAGTCAGGGATTTCTACCGCCGCGTTGAAGAAGGACTCAAAGGGCAGAAATTCCAGATTTGCTGCGAACTGAAATACGACGGACTGAGCATAGCGCTGCACTACAAAGGCGGACGTCTCATCAGAGCGCTGACGCGCGGCGACGGCACCAAAGGCGACGACGTGACGGCCAACGTGCGCACCATACGTAGCATTCCCCTCAAGGTGGCGGAGCAGCGTCCGTTTGAGATACGCGGCGAGATATTGCTGCCCTGGGCCAACTTCGAGCGGCTCAACCGCGAGCGCGAGGAGCGCGAAGAGGAGCTCTTTGCTAATCCCCGCAACGCCGCCTCGGGCACGCTCAAGAGCAAAGACCCCAAGGTGTGTGCCGAGCGCGGGCTGGATGCCTATCTCTACTACCTGCTGGGCGACGATATTCCCGGCGACTCGCACTACGACAACATGATGGCCGCCAAGGGATGGGGCTTCAAGGTGAGCGCCGACATGAAGCTGTGCGACACGCTGGAAGAGGTGATGGATTACATCCACCACTGGGACAAGGCGCGTCGCGAACTGCCTGTGGCTACCGACGGCGTCGTGCTGAAAGTCAACTCGTTGGCGCAGCAGAAATCCCTCGGCATGACCTCCAAAAGTCCCCGTTGGGCCATCGCCTACAAATTCCAGGCGGAGCAGGCTTCGACCGTCTTGCGCGAGGTCAGCTATCAGGTGGGGCGCACGGGTGTGGTGACGCCGGTGGCCAACATGGATCCCGTCCTGCTGGCCGGCACCATTGTCAAGAGGGCCACGCTGCACAACGAGGCCTTCATGCGTCAGCTCGACCTGCACGAAGGTGATCCCGTCCTGATAGAGAAAGGCGGCGAGATCATCCCCAAAGTGGTGACGGTGGACTACGACGCCATCAGCGGCCCCAGAGGGCCCGAGGTGCACTTCATCGAGCGATGTCCCGTGTGCGGTGCGCCCCTGAAGAAGGAGGCCGGAGAAACGGGCGAGGGTGCCTCGTGGTATTGCCCCAACGAAGAGGGCTGCAAGCCGCAGATACTGGGGCGCATAGAGCATTTCGTTTCGCGCCGGGCAATGGCCATCGACTCCATCGGCCCCGAGACGGTGGCGAGTCTCTACGAGAGAGGCCTCATACGTGATGCCGCCGACCTCTACGACCTGACGATGGACGACCTGTGTCCGCCCCAGACGGACCTCTTCGGGCAGCCCGTTGCCGAGAGCGCCAAAGGCAGGCAGACGCATAAGCTGGAGCAGAACATCATCGACGGCATTGCGGACTCCCGAAATGTGCCCTTCGAAAGGGTGCTCTTCGCCGTCGGCATACGCTATGTGGGCGAGATTGCGGCCAAGACGCTGGCGCGCTACTTCAAGTCGATGGAAGCCCTGAAGGAAGCCACGCTGGAGCAGCTGCTGGAGGTGAACGGTATCGGCGCGGCCATCGCCGAGAGCATCCTGCGCTTCTTTAGCGAGGAGAAGAACGTCAGGCTGTTGGAACGCCTGGAGCGGGCCGGACTGCAGATGCGTCTCAGCGAAGAGCAGCTGACGCAACACAGCGACCGTCTGGAGGGCGAGAGCATCGTCATCAGCGGCGTGTTTCAGCATCATTCGCGCGACGAATACAAGGCGCTCATTGAGCAGCACGGCGGCAAAAACGTGGGCAGCATCTCGGGCAAGACCACGATGGTGCTGGCCGGAGAAAACATGGGCCCCTCGAAGCGCGAAAAAGCTGAAAAGCTGGGCGTGAGGCTCGTCAGCGAAGAAGAGTTTCTGGACATGATAAAGTAAAATCGGCCGGATTAGGAAAAAACTCTAAACTCTAAACTCTCAACTCTCAACTTTTTTTCGTATCTTTGTCGCCTGATAAGTGTAATCAGAAACACATGGCACAGAATAAATTCAAAGGTTTGGGCATTGCGCTCATTACACCTTTCAAGACAGACGGCAGCATCGACTGGGACGCTCTGGCCCGTCTGGTGGAGTATCAACTGACGGGAGGAGCCGATTTCCTCTGCGTGATGGGCACGACGGCGGAGACGCCCACGCTTACGGCGGAGGAAAAGATGCAGCTGAAAGTGACGCTCGTGGAGCGCGTCAACGGACGCGTGCCCATCCTGCTCGGCCTGGGCGGCAACAGCACAAGGGCCGTCGTGGAGGAGCTCAAGACGGGCGACTTCCGCGGCATCGACGGCATACTGAGCGTCTGTCCCTACTACAACAAGCCCTCGCAGGAGGGTCTCTATCAGCACTTCGCCGCCATCGCAGAGGCCAGCCCCGTGCCTGTGGTGCTCTACAATGTGCCCGGCCGCACCGGCGTCAACATGACGGCTGAGACCACGCTGCGTCTGGCGCGCGACTTCGACAACATCGTGGCCATCAAAGAGGCCTCGGGCAACATCTCGCAGATGGACGACATCATCAAGAACAAGCCCAAGCACTTTGACGTGATTTCGGGCGACGACGGCATCACCTTCCCGCTCATCACGCTGGGCGCCGTCGGTGTGATAAGCGTCATCGGCAACGCCCTGCCCGGAGAGTTCTCCAAGATGGTGCGTCTGGCCCTCAGGGGAGAATACGATTCGGCGCTGAAGATTCACCACCAGTTCACGGAGCTCTTCAAGCTGCTCTTCGTGGACGGCAATCCCGCCGGAGTGAAGGTGATGCTCTCGGAGATGGGCATGATCGAAAACCAGCTGCGTCTGCCCTTGGTGCCCACACGTCTGACCACCATGCAACAGATTTCTCAAATCATCAAAGATTTAGGTATTAAGCTATGATTACTATTGGCAGTTACGAAGAATTGGCCTCATGGATAGGTAAGGAAATGGGGCAGAGCGGATGCGTCACCTTCGACCAGGAGCGCATCAACAAGTTTGCCGACGCCACGCTCGACCATCAGTGGATCCACACCGACCCCGAGCGCTGCAAGACGGAAAGCCCCTTCGGACAGACCATCGCCCACGGTTATCTCTCACTGGCCGTGTTGCCTTATCTGTGGAACCAGATCGTGGAGGTGCACAACCTCGAGCGCATGATGAACTACGGGCTCGACAAGCTGAAATACGCTCAGCCCGTACTCTCCGGTCAGAGCATCTATATGAAGACCAAGATGGTGGACTGTCAGAACCTCAGAGGCGCCATCAAGACCACCATCCACGTGACGATGATCATCAAGGAGACCGAAAAGAAGGCTCTGGAGGCCGACGCCACCTTCATCTATTTCTTCAAATGAAACCTGTATTCATAGCCGGCCCCTGTGTCATTGAGTCGATGGACTGCCTCCGGGAAGTGGCCCGCGAGGTGAAGCGCCTGAAAGATCTCTACAAGCTGGACATCTACTTCAAAGCCTCGTTCGACAAGGCCAACCGCACGAGTATCACCTCCTTCCGCGGACCCGGACTGAAGAAAGGATTGCAGATGCTGGGTGACATCAAGGAGGAGTTCGGACTGCCCCTGCTGACGGACATCCACGAGAGCGCTCAGGCAGCACCCGCCGGAGAGGTGGTGGACGTGCTGCAGATACCGGCTTTCCTCTGCCGTCAGACCGACCTGCTGGTGGCTGCGGCCTACACGGGGCGCGTGGTCAACATCAAGAAGGCACAGTTTCTCTCGGGTGCCGATATGCAATACCCCGTGGAGAAGGTGCACGATGCCGGCGGACAGGAGGTGTGGCTGACGGAGCGAGGCAACGTTTACGGATACAACAATCTGGCGGTGGATTTTCGCAACATCCCCGACATGCTGCGCTTCACGCCCCGCGTGGTGATGGACTGCACCCACAGCGTGCAGCGCCCGGGAGCCGCAGGCGGCAAGACGGGAGGCAACCGCGAATACGTGCCGATGATGGCGCTGGCGGCCAAAGCCTTCGGCGCCACCGGATATTTCTTCGAGACTCATCCCGATCCCGATCACGCCCTCTCCGACGGGCCGAATATGCTCTACCTCAACGATTTGGAGAGTGTCATTAAAAGTTTGATATGAAATCGTACCAGGACATAGCCAGACGCTGTCTGAAGGACGAAGCCGACGCCGTCACCGCATTGATACAGAATATTGATGCCGAGTTTGACAAAGCCGTGGAGATGATACTGAACTGCAAAGGCAAAGTCATCGTCACCGGAGTGGGGAAGAGCGGACACATCGGTGTGAAGATTGCCGCCACGCTCTCGTCCACCGGCACGCCTGCCTTCTACATTAATCCTTTGGACGTCTATCACGGCGACTTGGGCGTCATCGCCAAGGGTGATGTCATCATCGCCATCTCCAACAGCGGTCAGACCGATGAGCTGCTCCGCTTTGTGCCTTATATCAAAAACGAAGGCTTCCCCCTGATTGCCATGACGGGCAATCCCGAGAGTCTGCTGGCACGCAGCAGCGACTGTCATCTCAACTCCCACGTGTCCGCAGAAGCCTGTCCGTTGAATCTCGCTCCGACGAGCAGCACGACGGCGCAGCTGGTGTTGGGCGACGCTCTGGCCTGTGCGCTGATGGAGGCCCGAGGCTTTCAGGACAAAGACTTTGCGCGCTTTCATCCCGGCGGCTCGTTGGGACGCAAGCTGCTCACAACGGCGCAGGACGTCATGCGCACGACAGATCTTCCCGTCATCTCTCCGACGCTGACGCTCGGAGAAGCCATCCTGCTCATCTCCAAGGGCAAACTGGGTCTGGGCATCGCCGTTGCCGACGGTAAAATAGTGGGCCTGATCACCGACGGCGACATCCGTCGCGCCACCGAGCGTCACGGCGCAGCCTTCTTCGACATCCCCGTGGAGGAGGTGATGACCAAGACGCCCGTCATGGTGAACACCGCAGCCAAAGTGGAGGAAATCCTGACCCTGATGCACCGCCGTAAGATTCACGCCGTACTTGTAGTCGATGAAGAGAAGCATCTTCTTGGTGTGGTTGACAATTTCGCTTGCGGCGAATAGTCAGTCCACCGACAGCATTTTCTCCAGCTTCGGCAGAGCCGGATTTCCCTGTCACCGTACGGACAGCGTACACATCATGAGCAACGGACGGGACAAGTTCGACGATCTCGTGCGCCACATCGCTCAGGCGGAGAAGTACGTTCACGTGGAATACTACAAATTCTGGAACGACAGCATCGGCAACGTTGTGCTCGAAGCATTGGCTGAACGCGCCGCTCACGGAGTGGAAGTGCGCCTGCTCTACGACGCATTCGGCAACAACGGAGAAGCTCCCGGCTGCACTCCGGAGTTTCTGAAGAAATGGCGCGAGAGAGGCGTCAGGATGGAGGGATATGATCCGCCCTCGTTTCCGTATATCGGTTCCGCCCTGCATCGCGACCACCGCAAAATCGTCGTCATCGACGGAAAGATCTGTTACACGGGCGGCTTCAATGTGGCCGACTACTACATCCACGGACGTGAGACGATCGGTCCCTGGCGCGATATGCACATGCGCATGCACGGCGAAGACATTGCGATGTGCTACGAGCGTCTCTTTGAAAAACTGTGGAACAAGACCACGAAGGAAGGACTCTGCAAACCCTTTGACGACCCTCTGACGACAGACTGGGAAGGTGGTATCAAAACCTATGTTGTCAGCCGCGAACCCGGCAAGAAGAGCGCCGATATGCGCATCGCCTTCTCAACAGCCATCGACAGCGCGAGAGAGCGCATCGTCATCGTGAATCCTTACACGATGCATTGCCGCCGCGTACGTAAAGCGCTCTATAGGGCCCTCAAGCGCGGCGTGCGCGTACAATACATGACGTCATACGTCAGCGACCACAAATTCACCACCGACATGACGGGTGTGGAGATGCACCGTTTGGAGAAGAGAGGAGCGGAGATTTATCTCTATCACGGCGGATTCCATCACGACAAAGTGATGCTCATTGACGACACACTCGCTTCTGTCGGAACGGCGAATATGGACTGCAGAAGCATGAAGTTCGATTGGGAGGTGACAGCCTTCATGAAAAGTCCGGAGGTGACGGCGCGTCTTCAGCGCGTCTTTGACGACGACCTTCCCATATCCACAAAACTGACAAAAGAGAATTATCCATTGCTCTACACCGGGGGGCAAAGGAGATTCGGCACGTTTATGAGATTGTTTAAGGGACTCTTATAGCGTAAAGACGTCCAATGAATCGATGGCGGAGAGTCCTTCCGTCTCCAGCATTTTCCGGGCTTTGCGATAGACTTTCTCCAACAGTTTCAGCTGCTTGAGGCGCAGCGTGTCATCAGCAAAATTGCGTCGCACATAAAAGCCTGTGATGCGTGACTTGCGCATGACGGAGTCCGAAGGAACGACGTCTTTGGGATACTCAAAAAGGATGCGGTGCTTTTCGGCTTTGGCCCATGAGGCATAAGGCTCGGGCAGTATGGCGGCATCCAAAAGGTTTTCGCGCAGCATACGCATCCGCAGTTTCACGTTGTTGATTTGCGGACGGTAGACATCCTGCTGGTTGATGCCGGCCTGGTTCACCACAATGTTGCACAGTGTGTCCGCCAGACTCCAACGTGTGATGCCAACCATCTTTTCATGCAGATCTTTGAGTTTCTTTATCTTGCTTTTTCTTGAGGCAACGAAACACCAGCGACCCTTTGTGGGCATCCACAGGGTGTCCGGTTCTTTCAGGATTGAGTCTGTAGCAAAATGGGGTGTTTGCGTGTGGTATTGAGCCAGACGGAAACTGTCTTCCCACGCCACATCCGCATGACGGAGCACGTAGGCCGTGTCGATGTCCATAAGGGCGTCGTAGCGCAGCAGCTTCATCTTCAGTCCGAGCGAGTCGGCCATTCCGCGCTTCTCCGCCAGATACAGCGGCAGACAGTCTTCAACCGGCATCACGGCCACATAGAGCGCCGATGAGTCGCGTCCGGCGGTATCAGAAAGCATGGCCTCCTGCCCGTTGCAGGAGGCCAATGCCCATAAAATGAGAATGGATAATTGGTGAATGAGCGATTTTCTCATCATCAATGTATCACGTTTAACAGCGTTGTTTAACCCTTGATGGCTGCAACACCGGGAAGCACCTTGCCCTCGATGGCCTCGAGCAGAGCGCCGCCGCCGGTGGAGATGTAGCTCACCTTGTCGGCCAGACCGAACTTGTTGACACAGGCAACGGAGTCGCCGCCGCCAATCAAAGAGAAGGCGCCTTCGGCAGTTGCCTTGGCAACAGCCTCACCAACGGCACGAGAACCGGCAGTGAACTCTTCGCACTCGAAGCAGCCGGCAGGACCGTTCCACAGAATGGTCTTGGCGCCTTCAATGGCTTTGGCAAACTTCTCGCGGCTGATGGGGCCTGCATCCAGACCGTCCCAACCGTCTCCAATAGCGTTGGAGGGGAATACCTTGATCTCAGCGCCGGGCTTTACGGAGAAGGTAGAGAAGTCGTAGCCGGTGCAGCAAACGGAATCCTCAGCGAGAACCAGCTCAACGCCGTTCTCCTTGGCCATCTTCTCAACGCCGAGAGCTACGTCCAGCTTGTCGAGCTCCACGATGGAGTTGCCGATGTTGCCGCCGTGAGCCTTCATGAAGGTGTAGGTCATACCGCCGCAGAGGATGAGCTTGTCCACCTTGCCCAGGAGGTTCTCGATGATGCCGATCTTGGTGCTCACCTTGCTGCCGCCCATGATGGCAACGAAGGGACGCTTGATGTTGGAGAGCACGTTGTCAACAGCCTGCACCTCTTTCTCCATCAGATAGCCCAGCATCTTGTTGTCTGCATCGAAGTAGTCGGCGATGACAGCGGTGGAGGCGTGCTTGCGGTGTGCGGTGCCGAAGGCGTCCATCACATAGCAGTCTGCATAGCTGGCCAAAGTCTTGGCAAACTCCTTCTGAGAAGCCTTCATGGCCTTCTTGGCCTCGTCGTAAGCGGGATCTTCCTTGTCGATACCTACGGGCTTGCCTTCCTCCTCGGGGTAGAAGCGGAGGTTCTCCAGCAGGAGGGCTTCACCCATCTTCAGAGCCTTGGCGGCATCGGCAGCCTTGGCGCAGTCGGGAGCGAAGCTGACGGGGCATCCAAGCGCCTTGGCAACGGCATCCTTAATCTGAGAGAGAGACATCTTGGGGTTCACCTTACCTTTGGGCTTGCCCATGTGGCTCATGATAATCACAGCGCCGCCGTCGGCGAGAATCTTCTTCAGAGTGGGCAGAGCGCCACGGATACGGGTGTCGTCGGTGATCTCACCGTTCTCGTTCAGGGGCACATTGAAGTCCACGCGAACGATGGCCTTCTTGCCGGCAAATTTGTACTGATCAATAGTCATCATAGGATTTTTGTTTTTTTTATGTTATAATGAATTATTCTTCACACAGTTCGGTCAGAATGCCGCAGGTGCTCTTCGGATGAAGGAAAGCGATGTGCAGCTTGTCGGCACCGTTTCTGGGAGCCTTGTCGATCAAGCGGATGCCCTTCTCGTCGCAGAAGGCCAGAGCCTCGCTCACGCCGTCTTCCACCTTGAAGGCCACGTGGTGAACGCCGCGACCGCCGTTGTCGAGAAATTTCTGCACGGTGCTGTCGGGGCTTGTGGGCTCGAGCAGCTCGATCTTCACCTCGCCGACCTGAAGGAAAGCAGTCTTCACTTTCTGGTCTTCCACCACTTCGGTCTTATAGCACTTGAGGCCGAGCACGCCCTCGAAATAAGGCAGGACATCTTCAATCTTCTGTACGGCGATGCCCAGATGTTCAATTTTGGAGATTTTCATTGTTTTCAGATTTTATTGTTTTCCGGAAATATTACTTTCGCTTTGAATGTTTTGGCCTCTTCCGGGGTCATGTGTGCATAAGCCATGATGATGACGGTGTCACCCACCTGAGCCTTACGGGCAGCGCCTCCGTTCAGGCAGATGCAGCCGCTGCCTCTCTGTCCCTCAATGGTGTAGGTGTCGAAGCGCTCTCCGTTGTTGTTGTTCACAATGAACACACGCTCTCCGGGCACGATGCCCACCGCATCCATCAGGTCGCGGTCGATGGTGATGCTGCCCATGTAGTTGAGATTGGCTTCCGTTACCGTGGCGCAGTGTATTTTGCTTTTAAGCAATTCTATTGTCATTGTCCTCTATGTTTAAAACCGCTTGGTCGGAAATATGTTTTTTTATTTGTAGCGAATGTGGTCGATGAGACGGATGGGCGTGTGGCCGCAATAGACGGTGATGCAGCCCACGATGTGAGGCGCGTCGTCCCAACTGTTGACTTCGGCCAGCGTCTCGCCGTTGACGATGCTGTAGTATTCCACCTCAAGGCCGTCGATGGCGTTGAGCGTATCCGTTACCCAGGCTTCCGTCTCGCGTACGGACAAACCCTGTGACAGGCTTTCCTTCATCACGCGGTAAATGTTGGCGGCGAGTGTCTTCTCTTCGGGCGTGAGCAGACTGTTGCGCGAGCTCATGGCCAGTCCGCTGGCTTCGCGGATGACGGGGCAGGGCACGATGTCCATCTTGAATCCCAGGTCGGCCACCATGCGGCGGATGACGCAAATCTGCTGGAAGTCCTTCTCGCCGAAATAAGCGCGGTCGGGCTCCGTAATCATGAAGAGCTTGGAGACAATCTGGCACACGCCGTTGAAATGGCCCGGACGGCGCGCTCCTTCCATCACGCTGTCAGTGGGAGGGTAGGAGAAGCTGCGTGTGTCGGGCTCGGGATACATCTCGTTGACACTGGGTGCAAAGGCGATCTGTGCGCCGCATTGCTCCAGCAGTTGGCAATCGGATTCCAGGGTGCGCGGATAGCGTTCCAGGTCCTTAGGGTCGTTGAACTGGGTGGGGTTGAGGAAAATGCTCACAACGGTGACGTCATTCTCCTTCACACTGCGGCGGACGAGCGAGGCGTGACCCTCGTGCAGCGCGCCCATCGTCGGCACCAGACCGACGCTTTTTCCTGCATTTTTTGCCTCCGAAAGGCAGGCCTGCAGTTCCTTAATGCTGTGAATAGTTTGCATACAGGCTGCAAATTAACGAAGTTTTCCTCAAACAAAGAAATTTTTCCCTCTAAATTCTATAAAAAAGAGGTGTAATTTGAAAAAAATGCAAAATGAGGGCGGATGCCTCGATTTTTTTTCGTATATTTGCGCTCGAATTAATGTCCATCTATCAATGAATACGGTCAAAAAATTCCTTTTTATAGTCCAAGAGACCGAACCGTTTCTCGATCCGAGTCCTTTCGCCACGCTGTGTCGGGAATTGGTTCCCAAAGCAATGGATAGTGGGGCGGAGGCCCGCACCTTCATGCCGAAATGGGGCCTGATCAACGAGCGGCGCAACCAGCTTCACGAGGTCATCCGCCTCTCAGGTCAAAACATCATCATCGACCGTACGGACCACAACCTGCTCATCAAGGTGGCTTCGGTGCAAGGCACCCGAATGCAGGTCTATTTCATTGATAACGACGAATATTTCGGCAAACGAGGCTTCCACACCGACGCTAAAGGCGTGGAGTACAAAGACAATCCCGAGCGGGCCACATTCTTTGCGCGCGGCGTCATCGAGACCGTCAAGAAGTGGGGTTGGGTGCCCGACGTGGTGCACTGTGTCGGCTGGGTGTCGGCCATGATGCCTTTCTACATCCGCAAGGCGTTTGCCACAGAGCCCGCTTTCCGCGACTGTAAGATTGTTTATACACCTTCCGGCATCGACTTCACGGCCAACATGCCGAAGAATCTTGTCGGCATCCTGTCTCATCGCGGTGCCACAATGGATGCGCTCGCCAAGGTGGGATTGTGCACGATGGCCGATTTTGAGAAGATCGGCGTCTTCTTCTCCGACATTGTTGCGCCCTTTGTGCCCTGTGACGCGCTTTTGGAGTTTGCCGAGAAGCATAAGAAGCTGATTCTGCCCGCTCCCGGCGAAGGTGAGAACTGGACGCAGAACTTTGTGGCTAATATTAACCGGATTTGGGACGAGACTCATCCTCAAAAAGACGATGACGATGACTAAGGCCGGTGCATTTCTTTTGGGCCTTTGCGGCCTGCTGTGCGCCTGCACCGAAACGACCGGCACCTTGGGCATCATCGAGACGGGTGAGGAGTTGTCGACCGTCACGGCCACATTCCAATTCACTTCCGGCACAGACTCTCTGAATCTTGAGAAGTTGCCCTACAACAGTCAGTTCGGCTGCATCGGCGCCATTCGCGATCCGGAGACAGGCGGCCTCATTGAGTCTTCTTTCGCCACCCAGTTTGTCACGCAGTCCAATTTCAAACTGCCGGACGAGAATGTCATGAAGAAGGAGGACGGCCACGTTGTTTGCGACAGCATGGAGGTTCTTTTATTTATGAATCAGGCCTACGGTGATCCCAACAACGCCATGAAGATGGAGGTGTACGGCATGCAGACCGACCGCGAGACGCTCAACTCGCTTACGGGCATCACCTTTCCCGAGGAGAAGGTGGCCGACTTCAACAAGCATCTCGGCAGCCGTGTCTTCACGTTTTACGACCGTACGGTCTCTGCCGACGAACTGCAGTCTTCCACTCATCAGCACAGCATCCGTGTGCCCCTTGACCCGGAGATCGGCACGCAGATGATGATGAAATATTATCAGCACCCGGAGTGGTTCCGTGACAACAATCTCTTCCGCGACAATGTCTTCCCCGGTGTCTATTGCCGGCTCTCCGAGAGTGAGGGCATGATGGTCAATGTTGCCGTATCGGCGCTTGACATCAACTTTGTTTACAAGAAAGACGGCGTGGACAAAGAGGGCTTTGTGCGTTTCGGCGGCACGCCGGAAGTTTTTCAATGCACGCGTGTGGAGAATCCCAAGTCGCGCAAAAAGCTGTGTGAGGTGCCCGACACCACCTATCTGAAGAATCCCGACGGCGTCATCACCTACGTCAATCTCCCCGTGGACGAAATCCTAAAAGGTCACGAGCAGGACAGCATCTCCATGTGTGCGCTCACGCTGCAGGCTTATTCCAAGACCGACGACGCCTTCGACGCGCCCACTCAGCTCCTGCTTGTGCCGCATGCGTTGCGCTACGAGTTCTTCACGGAGAGCTGGAACAAGGACGACCGTTTCTTTTACATCACCTCATACAACGCCACCACCAACGCTTATGTCTTCTCCAACATCAGCCGTCTTGTCAAGGGTCTGAAGGTGTTGAAGGAGATGGGCATTTCCACCGACGAAGACTGGGAGAGGGTGGACGTGATACCTGTTTCGACCACTTCCGACGGTTCGACCTACACCTCCATATTTTACGACGTGACGCCCACCTCGGTGCGTCTCGTGTGCGGCACGGAGGACAAGCCTTTGGATATTCAGGTGGTTTATTCCTATTTTAACAGATAAAGTATTTTGAACAACAATTATAAGAAAGCACAAGACATGAAGAAAGTTCTCGTTCTCGGTTCCGGAGCCCTCCGAATTGGTCAGGCCGGTGAGTTTGACTACAGTGGCAGTCAAGCCCTCAAAGCGCTGCGCGAAGAAGGCATTCGCAGCGTGTTGGTCAACCCTAATGTGGCCACCATTCAGACATCGGAAGGCATCGCCGACACCGTCTATTTCCTCCCCATCACCCCTCATTTCATCACGGAAATCATCAAGAAGGAACGCCCCGACGGCATCTTTCTCGCCTGGGGCGGACAGACGGCCCTCAACTGCGGCACGCAGCTCTATATGGACGGCACGCTGAAGCAATACGGCGTGCAGGTTCTGGGTACATCGGTGGAGTCCATCATGAACACCGAGGACCGTGACCTCTTCGTGAAAGAATTGAATAAGGTATCGCTCAAAGTGCCCGTATCTGAGGCTTGCGAGTCGATGGAGGATGCCATTGTGGCCGCCCGTCGCATCGGCTTCCCCATCATGATTCGTTCGGCTTACGCTTTGGGCGGTTTGGGCAGCGGTGTGTGTCCCGACGAGAAGACTTTCCGCGAGATTGCCGAGAGCGCTTTCACCTTTGCACCCCAGGTGCTCGTTGAAGAGAGCCTCAAGGGCTGGAAGGAGATAGAGTTTGAATGTATCCGTGACAAGAACGACCATTGCTTCACTGTGGCTTCGATGGAGAACTTCGATCCTCTGGGTATCCACACGGGCGAAAGTATCGTGGTGGCTCCCACCTGTTCGCTCTCCGAGGAGCAGGTGAAGATGCTGCAGGACATCACCATCAAGTGTGTGCGTCACCTCAATATTGTCGGTGAGTGTAACATACAGTTTGCCTTCAATGCCGAGACCAACGACTATCGCATCATCGAGGTGAACGCACGTCTCTCACGTTCGTCCGCTCTTGCTTCCAAGGCTACGGGCTATCCTCTGGCTTTCGTGGCCGCCAAGATTGCTCTCGGCTACACGCTCGACCAGATTGGCGAAATGGGTACGACGAATTCTGCCTATGTGGCTCCGTCGCTCGACTACATGATTTGCAAGATTCCCCGTTGGGACCTCACCAAGTTTGTGGGCGTGAGCCGCAAGATCGGTTCGTCCATGAAGTCTGTGGGCGAAATCATGAGCATCGGCCGCTCTTTCGAGGAGATGCTGCAGAAGGGTCTGCGCATGATAGGTCAAGGCATGCACGGCTTTGTCGGCAACGACCACACGCGCTTCACCAATCTCGACGAGGAGCTTCAGAATCCCACCGACCTGCGCATCTTCGCCATCGCCCAGGCTTTGGAGGAAGGGTACACCATCGAGCGTCTTTTCGAACTGACGAAGATTGACCCCTGGTTTATCGAGCGCATGAAGAACATCGTGGACTACAAGCATGTGCTGCAACAGTATAACTCCCTTGAGGAGCTTCCTGCCGACGTCCTGAAGAAGGCCAAGGTGATGGGCTTCTCCGACTTCCAGATTGCCCGCTTCGTGCTGAAGAACAACGGCAGCAACATGGAGAAGGAAAATCTCGCCGTGCGCGCTCTGCGTAAGAAGTTGGGCATCCTGCCTGCCGTGAAGCGTATTCCCACTGTTGCTTCCGAGCATCCCGATCTCACGAACTACCTCTATATGACTTATGCCGTAGAGGGCTACGACATCAACTATTATAAGAACGAAAAGAGTGTTGTCGTGCTCGGCAGCGGTGCCTACCGCATCGGCTCCAGTGTGGAGTTCGACTGGTGTTCGGTCAATGCCATCCAGACGGCACGCAAGTTGGGCTACAAGTCCATCATGATCAACTACAACCCCGAGACGGTCTCCACCGACTACGACATGTGCGACCGCCTCTATTTCGACGAGCTCTCCTTCGAGCGTGTGCTTGATGTCATCGACCTGGAGCAGCCCAAGGGCGTGATTGTCAGCGTGGGCGGTCAGATTCCCAACAACCTGGCCATGAAGCTCTACCGCCAGTCCGTGCCCATTTTGGGCACTTCGCCCGTCTCTATCGACCGCGCCGAGAACCGTTCCAAGTTCTCCGCCATGCTCGACCAGCTGGGCATCATGCAGCCCGAGTGGAGCGCACTGACCTCTATGGCCGACGTGAAGAAGTTCATCGACAAGGTGGGCTATCCCGTCCTCGTGCGTCCTTCCTACGTGCTCTCCGGCGCTGCCATGAACGTCTGCTACGATGACGACGAGCTGAAGCGCTTCCTGGCTGCCGCCTCCGAGGTGTCGAAGGAATATCCCGTCGTCATCTCGCAGTTCATGCAGGAGACCAATGAGATTGAGTTCGACGCCGTTGCCCGTCAGGGTGAGGTGGTCGAATATGCCATCTCCGAGCATATCGAGTTTGCCGGCGTCCACAGCGGCGACGCCACGATGTGTTTCCCTGCACAGCACATCACCTTTGCCACCATGCGCCAGATCAAGAAGATCAGCAAGGCCATCGCCAAAGAGCTCAACATCTCCGGCCCCTTCAACATCCAGTTCCTGGCCAAAGGCCGCGAGGTGAAGGTCATCGAGTGCAACCTGCGTGCTTCGCGTTCGTTCCCGTTCGTCTCGAAGGTGCTCAAGCGCAACTTCATCGAGACGGCCACGAGGATCATGCTCGACGCTCCTTACGAGAAGCCCGACCGCTCCGCCTTCGACATCGACCGCATGGGTGTGAAGGCCTCCCAGTTCTCCTTCGCCCGTCTGCAGAATGCCGACCCCGTTTTGGGTGTCGACATGTCGTCCACCGGTGAGGTGGGCTGCCTGGGCGACAGCTTCGAGGAGGCTCTGCTCAACGCCCTGATTGCCACCGGCTACAAGATTCCTTCCAAGGACAAGGGCATCATGATCTCCAGCGGCGACACCAAGCAGAAGGTGGCCTTGCTCGACAGCGCCCGTGCGCTACAGAAGGCCGGCTATCCCATCTACGCCAGCGAAGGCACTGCGCGCTTCCTGGCCGACAACGGCGTGAAGGCCCGCACTGTTTCTTGGCCCGACGAGAAGCATCCCGGCCGCAAGGGCGTGATGGAGATGATTGCCGACCACGCTTTCGACCTGGTCATCAATGTGCCCAAGAATCACACGAAGCGCGAGCTCACCAACGGCTACAAGATTCGTCGCGGCGCCATCGACCACAACATTCCTCTGATTACCAACGCCCGCCTGGCCAGCGCCTTCATCGAGGCCTTCACCACCATCGGCGAGAAGGATTTGCAGATTAAGTCGTGGCAGGAATATGACAGTTAACCCTTTTATTAACCTATTAAATAAAATAACAGTATTATGAAACCCACACTATTCCTCCTCGCTGCAGGTATGGGCAGCCGCTACGGCGGCCTCAAGCAGCTGGACACTCTGGGCCCTCAGGGTCAGAGCATTATGGACTACAGCATTTACGACGCCATCCAGGCCGGCTTCGGCAAGATTGTCTGGGTTATTCGCCGCGACTTCGAAGAGCTTTTCCGCAAGCAGATTCTCTCCAAGTATGAGGGTCACATCCCCTGCGAGCTCTGCTTCCAGTCGCTTGACGCTCTTCCCGCAGGCTTCACCGTGCCCGAAGGCCGTGAGAAGCCCTGGGGCACCAACCATGCCGTGCTCATGGGCAAGGACGTCATCAAGGAGCCTTTCGCCGTGCTCAACTGCGACGACTTCTACGACCGCGACGCCTTCCGTGTGATGGCCAAGTTCCTCAGCGAGCTCCCCGAGGGCAGCAAGGGCAAATACGCTATGGTTGGCTTCCGTGTGGACAACACGCTCTCCGAGAGTGGCACCGTGAGCCGCGGCATCTGCGAGAACGACGAGAAGACCCACCATCTGACCTCCGTTGTGGAGCGCACCAAGATTGAGCGTCACAACGGCGTGGTGCAGTATCTCGACGAGAACGACCAGTGGGTCAGCATCCCCGACACCACGCCCGTGTCCATGAACTTCTGGGGCTTCACGCCCGACTACTTCGACTACTCCGAGGAGTATTTCATCAACTTCCTCAAGGACCCGAAGAATCAGGCCAACCCCAAGAGCGAGTTCTTCATTCCCCTTATGGTGGACCACCTCATCAACACGGGCAAGGCTACCTGTGAGGTGCTCGACACCACGTCCAAGTGGTTCGGTGTCACCTATCCCGAGGACCGTCCCGAGGTGGTGGCCAAGCTGAAGGCTCTGCACGACGCCGGTCAGTATCCCGACAAGATGTTCTGATAATATCGGGACGCTGCATAAAAAAGAGAAGGATCGGATTTTGTCCGGTCCTTCTTTCTTTGTTATTTCTTATGAATTAAGGTTCAGAATTCAAAGAGCACACGTCCGTTGATGCGGCGCTCGGTGAGGTAGTTGGGCACGGCATACTGATGGCCCTGTGTGTCCGTCACCCAGAAGTAGCCCGAGACGTTGTTGAAGCCGAACACGTTGAAGCAGTCCACGCCGATCCAGATGTTTTTGATGGCGTTGAAACGGCGCAGATGGCGGTCTTCGTTGTTGAGCGCACGGAAGTTCATGCCGATGTCCACACGTTTGTAGGCCGTCGAGCGGAACACGTGCTTCTCGAGCCCCGTGTGAGGCGGTCCGTAGGGCAGTCCGCCGGCGAAGCAGGCCTTCAGCGAGAGCTTCCAGCGTGTGGAGTGGGGGAAGTAGTCGGAGAAGAACATATTCACATTCCAGGTCTGGTCGGTCGGTTGCGGCACGGTGTTTCCGTTGATGTTCATCGAGGCCTTCATCAGTCCGAACGAGATCCACGAGTCGGTGCCGGGCACCATTTCGCCGTAGAGCTTGAAGTCTGCGCCCACCACGTAGCCGTCGGCGATGTTGCGGCCGTAGTAGACGATCTTCAGGTTGTCCACGTTGTAGGGGTTGAGGTTGGCCTGATTCTTGTAGTAGGCCTCGGCGGTGAATTTGAAGGGCCTCTCGCCCAGCTTGAAGCGGTATTCCCATCCGGCCACCACGTGGATGCTCCTCTGGCTCTTGATGTCGCGGTTGAGGTTGACCACAGTGCCTGAGGCGGTGGTGACGGTGTCGCGCAGCTCCTTGTAGAAGGGGCGTTGGTAGTAGAGTCCCGTAGCCAGACGGAAGGTCATGCGGTCGTTGCCGGCGGGGGTGTAGCCCATCGACACACGGGGCGAGCAGAGCCATTCTTTGTTCCAGCTCCAGTAGGAGAGGCGCACGCCGTAGTTCACCTGCAGTACGCCCATCTTGCTCTCCGTGCGCCAGGTGTCCTGGGCGTACATCTCGAAGAGGTTGCTTGAGATGGAGTTGACGCTCTTGAGGTTGTATATCACGTTGAGTCTGTCGTCTCTGTGGGGCATGGAGTATCCTGCGGAGTCGCGGTATTCCCATTCGCGCGAGTTCTCCTCGACGGCTTCGTGGCGCCACAGCAGTCCGGCGCGTATGTTGTGCGTCTTGCCTTTGCGCTCCCAGTCGGTGCGGATCACCTGCTGGTTGGAGGTCAAGAGGTTGCGTGCGTGGGTCATATAAGTGGCCACATCGAGCTGCGTCTGCTGCAGCGTGTTGTCGAGCCAGTATTGTCCCTGTATGTCGTAGGTCTCGCGCTCTTTGGTGTGGAAGGCGCTGAACGAGGTCGTCAGCCACGAGCGTTCTCCCGTGCGGCGTTTGAGCTGCAGCGTGCCGTAGAGGGTGCGGAAGAGGTCCTCTTCGTGGCCGTCGAAGTACACTTTGAATTCGTGCGCCTCGTACATCGTGCCGAACTTCGTCTCGCGGTCTTCCGGCGTGAAGCGGTATTTGTTGTCGGAGACGTAGCCGATCATGCCGATCTCCCAGGCCCCGCTCAGCTTCCAGTTGAGGTGCATCTGGTAGTCTATGAATCGGGGCGAGTATTCACCCTTCGTGTCGAGCGATCCGAGCAGATATTTGGAGGTCTTGTAGCGGAATCCGTTCTGGAAGCTGAAGCGCCTGTTGCCGTAACCGAAATAGGCCGATGCGCCGAGCACGGAGATCTGTCCGCTGCCTTGCCACCCGAGGGGCTTCTTGTAGGTGATGTCGAGCACCGACGACATCTTGTCGCCGTAGCGCGCCTCGAAGCCGCCGGCCGAGAAGTCCACGCGCTCCACCATGTCGGGGTTGATCACCGAGAGGCCTTCCTGCTCGCCGCTGTGGATGAGCAGCGGGCGATAGACTTCCACGCCGTTGATATAGACGCAGTTCTCGTCGAAGGAGCCGCCGCGCACGTTGTATTGCGACGAGAGCTCGTTGTGGGTGGAGACGCCGGCCTGCGTCTGTATGATTTCCTCGACGGCGTTGCCCGAGACGGTGGGCATGCGCTTGATGTCGGTCAGGTCGATGCGCTCCGTCTGTCCCATCTGCTTCTGCGTCTCCCTCACGGTGACTTCCGCCAGATCGCCCTCCATGGGCAGCATCTGTATGTTGAGCGTCAGGTTGCCTTTGGGCTTCACCAGCAGGCGTCGGCGGTTGCCGTAGCCCATCATGCTGTAGACCACCCAAACGGAGTCGGCGCTTTGGAAGGAGAAGCTGTATTCGCCTTTGAGGTTGGCCGTCGTGCCGGCGGCCTGACCTTCGATGCGCACCAGACAGAGCGACACCGCCTCACCGTTTTTGTCGGTGACGCGTCCCTTCAGATGCACCTCTTCGGCCAGCATCGTCAGCGCCATGGTGAGCAGGAGCAGGAGTGTCTTCGTGCGCATACCATAGTTATAAACGAAAAAAAGCGCCCGTTTCTTGCCCATGTCCCTCTTTTTTTTTACTTTTGCTGAAAATTTCTGCTTTACTATGGATTTTAAAGACCTCATCAAGCAGCGTCGCAGCATCCGCACCTTCACCTCCGAGCCCGTCTCCGGGGAGCAGGAGCGCCTGCTTCTGCGCGCCGCCCTCATGGCTCCTTCGAGCAAGGGCAAACATTCCTATTACTTCAAGGTGGTGCGCGACCGCGCCCAGTTGGAGGCCCTCTCCGCCTGTCGCGATGCCGGAACGCAGTTGCTGGCCGAAGCGCCTATGGCCATCGTCGTGATGGCCGATCCCGCCGTCACCGACATTTGGGTGGAGGATTGCGCCTCCGCCACTTCGTACATCCTCCTGCAGGCTGAAGACCTGGGCCTGGGCGGCTGCTGGGTGCAGGTGCGCCAGCGCGGACTCGAGGGCGGCCCCTCGGCTGAAGACACCGTCAAGCGCGTACTCTCTCTGCCTGACAACCTCAAGGTGCTCTCTATGGTCGCCGTCGGCCATAAGGCCATCGAGCGCAATCCCCAGAACGAAGACAAGCTGCTTTGGGACCACGTGTTATAATCCTCGGTCGGGGCAATGTGGCCTCGATTCTTGCCGAAGGGCTTCGCGAGGCCGGCATCGAACTCCTGCAGATGTGGCACAGGGGCGAGACTCTGTGTGCCGACGCCGATCTCTACATCATCGCCGTGAAGGACGACGCCGTCGCCTCTGTGGCGCGCCTCTGTCCGGAGTCGGCGCTGGTGGTGCATACGGCAGGCAGTGTGGCGATGGACGCACTCCCGCAACAGCGTCGCGGTGTGCTTTATCCCATGCAGAGCTTCACCAAAGGGCGCCGTATCGACTGGAGCCGCGTGCCCTTCTTCATCGAGGCCTCCTCGGAGGAGGATGCGGCGCTCCTGGAGTCCTTTGCCCGAAGGCTGTCTTCCTCGGTGTGGCGCCTCTCCAGCGAGCAGCGCAAGACGCTCCATCTGGCCGCCGTCTGGGTGTCCAACTTCCCCAACCATCTCTGGACCGTCGCTTCCGGGCTGCTCGGGCGCGAGCATCTGCCTTTCTCCGTCATGCTGCCGCTCATAGAGGAGACGGCCGCCAAGGTGCACGAATTTGCTCCTGTCGATGCGCAGACGGGGCCGGCGCGCCGCAACGACCTCAAGGTGATGCAGGCCCATGAGGCGATGCTTCCAGAGGATTTACGTCTCATTTACCATCTTCTCTCGTCTTCCATACAGAAATATGATAAACTACGATCTCACTAAGATACGTCTCATCTGCTTCGATGTGGACGGCGTGCTCTCTTCGAGCACCATCCCTCTGGGCGAGGACGGCATTCCCCGCCGCACGGTCAACATCAAGGACGGCTACGCCATCCGTCTCTCCGGCCTCATGGGGATTCCTGTGGCCATCATCTCGGGCGCCAACGACAAGCGTCTGCTCACGCGCTTCGGTCTCCTGGGTGTGGAGGATGTGCGCATCGGCTGTTCGGTGAAGATACAGGTCTATGAGGAGTTGCTCCGGAAGTACGGCCTCAGCGACGGGGAGGTGCTTTATATGGGCGACGACATTCCCGACTGGGAGGTGATGAAGCGTTGCGGCTGTCCCTGTTGTCCTCATGATGCTGCGCCGGAGATACGCGAGATATCCTGTTATGTCTCTCACGCCGCCGGTGGCATGGGTTGCGGACGCGACGTCATCGAGCAGGTCCTCAAAGCCCAAGGCCTCTGGATGTCCGACAAAAAAGCCTTCGGCTGGTGAAACAATAAAGGCCGTCTCGATCGAGGCGACCCTTATTTTAAATGTCTATAACCGATAACCGCTAACATCCGCCCGAGGTGAGCGCCGCAACAAGCTCGCTTGATTGAGGCCGAGCCGAGCAGGATGTCTATGGAACGAAGTTACATGAACCGATAACCTTTACCGGATTTCAATCTCCTCCTTGAGGTCGATTTCGGCACCGTTGGAGTCGTAGAATTCATACTCCAGCATGGCGAGCTTCTGCGAGGGAATCACCTTCACGCCCAGGCCGTATTTCAACTGCCACTTGCGGTAGATGCTCCACAGGCCCTGCTTGATGTAGGCGTCCACGTAGGGGTGCACGTGCAGTGTGAAGCGCTTGATGCCGAATTTGTTCACCAGCAGCCCGATCTTGCCGTCGAGCACCTTGGTGAAGAGCAGGCTCGACTTGATGGTGCCCTTGCCGTGACAGGTGGGGCAGGTCTCCTCCACGTTGACTTCCTGCACGGGACGTATGCGCTGTCGTGTGATCTGCATCAGTCCGAACTTCGTCAGAGGCAGGATGTTGTGCTTGGCGCGGTCGCCTTTCATGTCCTCGCACATGCGCTGGTAGAGGGCGTCGCGGTCTTCCGACTTTTTCATGTCGATGAAGTCCACGATGATGATACCGCCCATGTCGCGCAGACGCAGCTGGCGGGCCAGCTCGTCGGCGGCGCCCAGGTTCACGTCAAGGGCGTTGGCTTCCTGGTCGTTCTCTTTGTTCTGCGCACGGTTGCCGCTGTTCACGTCCACCACGTGGAGGGCCTCCGTGTGTTCGATGATGAGATAGGCGCCGTGTTTGTAGCTCACGGTGCGTCCGAACGAGGATTTGATCTGACGTGTGATGTCGAAGTTGTCGAAGATGGGCAGCTTGCCCTTGTAGAGCTTCACGCACTCGGTGCGCTCGGGGGCGATGAGCGTCACGTAGTCGCGTATCTCCTCGTAGGTGCGCTCTTCGTTCACCCAGATGTTCTCGAAGGAGGGGTTGAAGAGGTCTCTCAGCAGGCCTACGGCGCGTCCGCTCTCCTCATAGACGAGGGTGGGGAAGTCCTTGGCCTTCTGTGCCTTCTTCAGGGTGTCTTCCCAGCGCTTGACCAGTATCTTCATCTCCTGATCCAGCTCGGAGGCTTTCTTGCCTTCGGCCACTGTGCGCACGATGACGCCGCAGTTCTCGGGCTTGATGCTGGAGACGATGGCTTTCAGCCTGTTGCGCTCGGCCGACGATTTGATTTTTGTAGAGACGTTGACCTTATCCTCGAAGGGAATCAACACGAGGAATCGGCCCGGAAACGTGATCTCGCAGGTCAGTCGGGGTCCTTTGGTGGAGATGGGCTCTTTGACGATTTGCACCAGCATTTCCTGTCCCTGCGTCAGCGTGGTCTGCACGCTGCCGTCTTTGGGCAGATCGGGCAGATTCTGCGCTTTGGCGTGGGGGAACAGGTTTTTGCGGTCGGAGAAGACTTGCTTCAGATATTTGGCGTAGGAGGCGAAATGGGGGCCCAGATCGAGGTAGTGGATAAAGGCGTCCTTCTCGTAGCCCACATTGACAAAGGCCGCATTCAGCCCGGGCATGAGCTTGCGCACCTTTGCTAAGTAGATGTTACCTACGGAAAATGATTCTGAGAGTCCTTCTTCTTGGTACTCTGCGAGTTTCTTGTCCTCTGTCAGGGCAATGCTGATCTTCTTCGGGCCAACGTCGATGTAGAGTTCGCTGGTCATGTCAGAGGGAGATCTTACTTGCTCTTGTGACGATTCTTGCGGAGTCTCTTTTTACGCTTGTGAGTGGACATCTTGTGTCTCTTGTGCTTCTTACCGTTGGGCATAGTTTTTATGTGTTTAGTTTAACAACTTTATACTTATTCGCGAAAATGCGAGCGCAAAGGTACGAAATTTAATTGAAAATTGAAATGTGAAATTTGAAAATTTATTGCTTATTTCCTTGTTTTGTCGAAATGACGGGCAGAAAGCGCTAAAATAGCACACAGAAATCACGGGATTTATTTTCCTTGTATGCGAGCATCCAGATAAAAATCAGTGACTCACATCTCAGCCTCCTTTGGAGTCCTTACATACAGTCAAGAGAAAAACATTAAAAACCGTTTGCAGTTGGTAGCGCTGAAAGCGCGAAATAACTTAGCGCAGGGCGACTGGGGCAGTATGATGCCACTCCCGACGATTTTTTTTCAATTTTTCAATTGTCAATTGTCAATTATCAATTATTTTTCGTATCTTTGCGGCAGATTTAAATGAGAAGTGTTATGACAGCAGTACAATTAAATGCAATGAATACCCAGTTGTTGCAGGGAATAGGCATCATTGCAGATGATGAATCTCTGATGAAGCGCCTCACGAAATTCGTTGCCAAACTTGTGAGGGAGAAGACGCAGGACCCCACGCTGATGACGAAGGAGGAGTTCTTTGCCCGCATCGACAAGGCCGAACAAGAGATTGCCGAAGGCAAGGGCCATAAGATGCTTCCAAATGAATCGTTAGACGAATTCCTAAAGAGGGTAGGTTGATGTACGACATTATCTATTCTCCCAGGGCCGTAGAAGACCTTATAAAACTTCAGAGGAACGAGCCCGCCGCCTACAAAAAGGCCAGCAAGTTTATAGAGGAACTGAAGGAACACCCCCAAACGGGAACGGGTCATCCGGAACCCTTGAAGGGTCAGCCCCAGAATCGTTGGAGCCGTCAGATTACGAAGAAGCATCGTTTGGTGTATCGTATCTTTGAGACCGAAGTCCACGTGGATGTTCTTTCCGCCTACGGTCACTACGACGACAAGTAATGGCCACCGTCTTTGACTTGCGTGCAGAGGATTTCCTGACGATGGATATTCGCAAGCTGTTTGACTGACTACCCGAACTCCTTGGGAAGACGCGCTGTAGCGCCTTTCAAAGGTGATTCTTGTGACATACAAAAATGCTCGTGCAAACATGCAAGCAAGCAAACAAACAAAAAAAGGCCGTCTATGCATCTCGCACGGACGGCCTTTTTCTAGTTTCAGGATTCAGGTTTCACGGCTAGTCGCCGCAGAAAAACTCGTCCTTTCGCATGGCGAATGGGGCCGAGCGTAGTCGAAGGCAATTTCTCTAAAATAAACCACGAATCTCACTAATCTCACGAATGCCTTGGTTGCAGATCTTAAAGAAAACCAAGCCCCCCCCTTTCTGCAGGCAGCTAACAGGAGCTGATTATCAATGGCTTACGAAAGAACTGGTCAAATCAAAAGATTGAAGGTTTAATGTTTAAGCTTAGAGAGGCATATATTACATGGGTAAACGTAAACCTAAACTTTTCTTATTTGCCTTCACATGATAACCTTTGGTCATTTTATTGCAATTTTAAATACTATCGAGGTGGCTAAATCCAGTTTTTCGGGGCAGTTGATAACGAGGCCTTCTGAGTTCTGGCGCCATTTTAGTTTGCTGTCGCTGCCTAACAGTGATACGCGCTTCACCTTCTCCTGGCCTTTCTTTAGGTTATGGATGATCACCTGACTACCAGCCTCTGGTACAGCCATGGTGAAGGCATAGAGGTTGCCGTCCTTGCCAACGGTGAATCGTATGTCCTGTGGCGTGAACTTAAATTCGGCATGTCTCTTGCCGAGACCACCGCCGGGCAGTTTCTTCAGCTTGCCATTCTCCATCTCGCCTTCGCCGAGGGTGCGCCATGCCTTGCTGCCATATACGGCTTCGCCATTGATTGTCATCCAACGGCCTACCTCTTCGAGCATGGTGACGCAGGCGTCCTCGATGCTGCCGTCTGGTAGCATGGGGATATTGAGGGCTGCATTGCCGTCGCGACAGATGGCTTCGATGATGAAGCGTATCATGGAACCGGAATCGTATGTGAACCCTGGGGCATAGAACCAGTCGCCTACAGGGGCCTCACGAATCCAGGGCTGCGAGGCGTTGATGGTGTCGGGGAAGTCAAACTCGGCTGTGTTCACAGCACCATTCGTGGGCTTGCGGAACTTGATGATGCTGAAGACGTCCACCTTGCCGCGCTTCTTCAGCACGCGGTTGTAGTAGTCGGCCATCACCGTAGGCATAGCGTTACATTTGTAGCCTGTGCCTGTACCATCACCTGTAAACGGCCCCTGTACGGTGCCGTCGGTATAGATGAAGTCGGGGTCGTAATGAGCTGTCACATCCATCATACGGAGGGCCCACTGCGTGGCGTACCACTTGCAGTAATCCAAATGACGGCCGAAGATTCCAGCCTTGGGGGGGGACCAAGGGGAATGTGCCTTTTCTTCAACCGTCTCGTATTCGCGCAAGTCGATGCCATAAAGCAGACGCGGGTCATATCCTTCCCACCACTTGCCTTTGCCATCTGCCAAGGTGAGGTGGCCGTCGTATGGCACACCTGCCTTCTCGCCGGATTTGTCAGACCCGAAGGCCGTCTGCCACCACCACCATGTATATTCGTGGTGGAAGGTGACTCCATAGCGCATGTTGTATTTACGACAGGCATCGACCCACTCACGTAGGATGTCGCGCTTCGGACCGATGTTCACCGAGTTCCATGGATGGTACTGTGAATTCCACAGGTCATAATTGTCGTGATGGACACCCTGAATCATCAGAAACCGTGCGCCGGCCTTCTGGTAGAGTTTCGTCAGATACTCAGGATCGAGCTTCGTGGGATTCCAGTCGCGCAGCACCTCTTTGTAACCAGCCTCTGACGGATGACCGTAACGCTTCAGGTGGTTCTTATAGGCCTTGTGTTCCTCCTTATATAAATGACGCGCATACCAGTCGCCACTCTCTCCAGCGGCCTGCGGACCGAAATGTACCCAGATGCCGAACTTGGCATCGCGCAGCCATTGGGGAGTGCCGGGATAGTTGTGTTCTATTGATGCCCAGCTGGCTTTGTAAGGGCCGTCGGTAATGGGGATGTCGAGCTGTACATCAGCAAAGCTGTCGCTATTGACCATTTTCACCACCCCAACAGGTTGTGGTGCGGGAATCTCGGGAAACGCCGGCATCTGAGGCATCTCGCCATCCTTTAATGTCTGTGCCTGACTGCCGCAAACGCTACAAGCCAGCACCATAGTCAAAAACCATTTCATTTTCTTCAATATTTCAAATTCCGGTGCAAAGGTATACAATTATTTGGAAACAGAGGTTCATTATATTATGCAAGAATAGGACAATTTTATGATAATGAACATGGAATCGTAACTCCAAAACGTCGAAAGCATACTTGGAGATACAAAAAGAGACCTGCCCAATGGACAGGTCCCTTTCATTATGTAAGAGTGGTATTTACTCCTCGACGGCTGCCTGGGCGACAATCATAACTTGTCATTGCCACATGCTCTGAAAGAGCTAAATAACCTAGACCTGGGCGACTGGGTCATAACGCCACATGAATCCTTTAGAAGACCCCCGTTAAGCGGGGCGACTGGGGTCTTTAGAGCGGCCACTGAATGTGGCTGCGGTCCCACCAAGGGCGAAGAAGGCCTTCAGAGGAAAGACTGAATGTCTTTCCGTGCCTGATGAGGGGAGCCATATCTCCTATGGCGACGGAGGGCAAGGCGAGTCCCCACTCGCGACGGAGGGAAGGGCCTTAATGCCAGGGGGCTCTAGAGGGCCACATGGATCCAACTGCCTTCATTTATGAGTTCCGTGTGTGGCAGATGGTCTCTGATGTACGCTAGCCAGCCTGGGTGCATCGGTATGTCAACAGCTCGACCCTTGGTGTGGTAACTGCCCGGTGCTCCGCCAACGGCGGCGTTCAATGCTTGACAGCGGAAGCCTGAGTTGATGTGTATCGGTTGGTGGAAGTGGTCTCTCAGGGGCTCCAGCACCTTTTGGCACAGACGTACGAGGTTGTTCACTTCGACCGCGTTAATGCGGTTCTCTATATGCTTCTTCTCAGCGGTATCGCTGTGAAGCATTTCTTCGAGGGTAAAATGAGGTGATAAGTTCATAACGGTTATCGTTTTTCGGTTATCGGTTATAGACCTCTTACTTCTTACATCTTACATCTCACTTCTTGATGAGGTCACGCATCTTGTCGTAGTACCCTTCTACGCCGAGGAGCGTGGCGCAGAGGACGAGGAGTTGGGCGGACAGCATCAGCACCGAGCCGTCGATGACGCCGAGCGGAGGCAGGATCAGCCCCGCAGCAGCGAAAGCCACTGCGGAGCCGAATGCCATGAGAGCGATTTTCCGTTTCATAACTCAGGTCAAATCTTCGAGAGGTCGAGGAAGTTGGCCGTCACGTTCATGTCAGCGCTGGGCTGAATGGTGCGGGGGTTCTGGCTGTTGCCGTCGCTCCAGCTCATGAACTGGTAGTTCTCGTTCTCAGGCACGGCCTCGATGACCACCGTGTCGCTGGCAGAAGCCTCGACAGAGCCACCCTCAACAGCGGTGCCGTTCTTCTTGATGGTCACACTGCCGCCGCCGTCTGCGCCTACGCCTGCAGCGATCGTGAAGCTGCCGCCTGCACTGGGATTCTCCGTAGATCCGCCATTCCCTGAATCCGTAGATCCGGAGTTGTCCGTAGATCCACCATCGGTCGAGCCGCTGAAGTCGGTCTCGCCGCTGGGTTGTCCGGCGAGGGGTCGTCCGTTGAACTCGAACTGCACGGTCTTGCTGTACTGGCCGTCCTTGATGGTGACGGCGGTGAGCTGGTCGTTGACGACGGCGTAGCGCTTGCCGGCGATGTAGCCGCGCAGGGTGGCGTAGCGGTGCTG